>OIYO01000637.1_pt1 | contig 26351 bp, 26 predicted proteins | sample 1588191 | NCBI WGS metagenome assembly OIYO01 (sample SAMN03283275) | human gut metagenome | biome: human-associated habitat; material: feces | host: Homo sapiens | place: Peru | collected 2012 | reverse complement strand
AAACGATGAAACTGTACAGGAGAAAATAATAGATGAGAGTATTGATAATAAATAATCTCCTCTAACCGAACGCAGGTAGTGAGATGTACATAGTGAAAACGCCGGAAGAATAGCGTATTTACGGCACTTTTCAAGAGATGGGTAGAGCTGCGAGAGCAGTTTTTATCTCGCTACCTAGGTTCGGCAACAGCAGATGAAATTATCATAAGAACTTTCAGTATCACTACCTGCGTTTGTATGGAGCACTCTGGTTTATGAACAATACATTGGAAGTGCTTCATCTGAACAGAGGTAGTGAAATAAAGCATAAAAGGGAAAATACATGAATAAACAGATTGCGGTAAAAACAAGAGAAAAATGGGTGGATGATGTAAAAGTAATCGCCTGTATATTGGTTGTGGTGGGGCATTTCTTCCAAAGTATGGTGAAGGCAAGTATCCTGCCAGATAGTGGTTTATATGAGTGGTTTATTACTACAGTTTATTATTTCCATGTGCCGCTGTTCTTTATCTGTAGCGGTTACCTTTATCAGAAGTACAGTAAGGTAAACAGTGTAGACAGTTGGCGCAGAAATGTAGCGAAAAAAGTTTTGGCACTCGGTGTACCCTACGTGACATTTTCAACGGCTGCGTGGGTATTGAAAAAGGTATTTTCGAGTAGTGTTAATAGTCAAATTGGTGGATGGGGAGACACCCTGTTATTTCATCCTGCTTTATCATATTGGTATCTGTATGCCTTATTCCTTATTTTCCTTCTTACACCAACCTTTAAGAGTGTGAAAGCAGCCGCAGTTGGATTGGTGGTTGCATTAGTTGCAAAAGGCCTAATTTTGACCGGGGGGGGGTACGGCATTTACGCAGTATCAACAGTTCTCTCAAACGAAATCTGGTTTGTGCTCGGTATGAGTATTTGTGCATTTAATGTGCGGCTGAAGGGCAGAAAAGTACAAGGAACGATATGCGGATTGTTGTTTATGATTTTGAGTGTGGTGGTGTATAAGGCAGAAATTAGTGGTGGTGTGATTCCTTTCGCAATGGGATTGTTGGCTTGTGTAGCCATTATCCTGATGGTAGCGGGGGGTGAAAGAAGGTTTGGCAGAGGCATGGACTTTCTTGCAAAATATACAATGCCGATTTTTCTGATGCATACGTTGTTTGCGGCACCAGTGAGATCAGTCTTACTGAAGTTGGGTATCGGAAGCTCTGTGATTCATGTAGTGCTGGGATTGGTCATCAGTTTTACCGGCCCAATTATTGCGGCTTGGATTATGAAGAAAACGAAGTGGTTAGAGTTCTTTCTGTATCCGAATAAATTTGTGAAGATAAGAAATTGAGGAGTAAAAATATGAGTACAGTAACTTTAGATAAAAAAACAATTATAGTCACAGGCGCGGCTGGCTTCATCGGTTCTAACCTTGTGAAACGAATCTATCAGGAGGCTCCTTCTGCTACAGTCATCGGCATCGACAATATGAATGCCTACTATGATGTGGCACTGAAAGAGTTCCGTCTGAACGAGCTGGCCAAGTATCCCACATTTACTTTTGTAAAAGGCAATATCGCTGATAAGGAACTGATCACCGAGCTGTTCGAGAAGTACAAGCCGTCTGTGGTCGTTAACCTTGCGGCACAGGCTGGTGTGCGTTACTCCATCACCAACCCAGATGCTTATGTGGAATCTAACTTGGTCGGCTTTTTCAATATTCTCGAAGCCTGCCGTCATAACCCTGTAGAGCATTTGGTTTATGCTTCTTCTTCCTCCGTCTACGGTTCCAACAAGAAGGTTCCGTACAGTACGGATGATAAAGTTGATAATCCGGTTTCCCTTTATGCAGCTACCAAGAAATCTAATGAGTTGATGGCTCATGCCTATTCGAAGCTCTATAATATTCCGTCCACTGGCCTGCGTTTCTTCACTGTGTATGGTCCTGCAGGTCGTCCCGATATGGCTTACTTTGGGTTCACCAATAAACTGGTGAAGGACGAAACCATCAAGATTTTCAACTACGGCAACTGCAAGCGTGACTTTACCTATGTGGATGATATTGTCGAGGGCGTTGTTCGTGTGATGAAGAAGGCACCGGACAAGAAGAATGGCGAGGATGGTCTGCCAATTCCGCCGTATGCCGTTTACAACATTGGCAATCAGAATCCGGAGAACCTGCTGGACTTCGTGCAAATCTTGAGTGAAGAACTGGTTAGAGCAAAGGTTCTGCCGGAAGATTATGACTTCGAGGCACACAAGGAGCTGGTTCCGATGCAGCCGGGTGATGTGCCTGTGACCTATGCAGATACCAGTGCACTGGAGCGTGACTTCGGATACAAGCCCTCTACGAGCTTGCGCGAGGGTTTACGGAAGTTCGCTGAGTGGTACGCAAAGTTTTACAAATAACGAAGAATAGGAAAATAAACCGATGAAGTGTGTTGAGGTTTACAAGGAATTATACCATCAGGAGCCGTTTGATGTGGCGTTCTGCCCATACCGTATCAGTCCGCTTGGAGCGCATATCGACCATCAGTACGGAAAAATCAATGGTCTGGCAATCGACAAGGGAATCCACATGGCCTACCACCCGAAACAGAATGGTGTGGTGGAGCTGCAGTCGTTGAACTTCCCGAAGCGTGCCCAGTTCTTTGTAAATGCAGTGCCGGAAGAAAAGCAGGGAGACTGGGCTGATCATCTGCGTGGTGCTGCAAAGATGCTTGGAGAAAAGTACCGCCTGAAAGTTGGTCTGTCTGGCATCATCGAGGGTAGCCTGCCGATTGGCGGATTGTCCTCGTCGGCTTCGGTCATTATTTGCTTTTTGTCTGCACTGTGCAAAGTGAATGGTATCCATCTAGAGCCGATGGAGATGATTCTCACAGCGAAGGCCGCAGAAAACCAGTATGTTGGCGTTTCTTGCGGCAAACTCGATCAGAGTTGTGAGGTGTATTCCAAGAGAAATCACTTGTTGTACCTTGACACGAAAGATGATAGCTATGAGTTAATCCCAACCAGTGGGAAAATGAAACCTTATAAGGTGGCGATTTTCTTCTCCGGCTTGGAGCGTTCTTTGAAAAACTCCAAGTACAATCTGCGTCAGGACGAGTGCAAGGCGGCGGCCTATGCGCTGATGAGCTATGCAGGAATGAACTATGGTACTTTTGCAAATACCCGGCTTCGGGATGTGCCTTTCGAAGTATTTGAAGCCTATAAAGATCGTCTGCCAGAATTGTGGCGTAGACGCGCAGAACACTATTACAGCGAGTTTGCTCGTGCCGAAAAGGGTGCAGAACTGTGGCGTAAAGGTGATTTGGAAGGCTACGGTCAGCTTGTTTTTGAAAGCGGAAAATCCTCTATTTACAGCTATGAGTGTGGATGTGATGAACTGAAAAAATTGTATGAAATCATGGCTGATACCGATGGTATCTACGGTGGCCGCTTCTCTGGCGCAGGTTTTAAAGGCTGCTGCATGGCACTGATTGACCCGGACAAGGCCGAAGATATTGAAGCAAAGGTCACAGCAGAGTATCTGAAAGCGTTCCCGGCATTGGAAGGAAAATATAGCTTCCACTTGTGTGAGAGCGCAGATGGTGTTGAGTTATAAGAGGAGAGTACATATAGATGAAATGCTTGATTTTAGCGGCGGGTTACGCCACACGGCTTTATCCACTGACCGAGAATTTCCCGAAGCCGCTCCTGAAAGTGGGAGAAAAGTCCATCCTTGATTGGCTGGTGGATGATTTAGTGGATACCACCGATATTGACGAATTTGTGGTGATTTCCAACAACAAGTTCGCGCAGCATTTTGAGGATTGGAAAAGCAATAAGCAAAAGACGCGGCCTTATGAGATTACTGTAATCGACGATGGCACAAGCACCAATGAAACTCGTCTGGGAGCAGTCAAAGATATTCAGCTGGCGGTAGAAAAGCTTAATTTAGCTGATGATTTGCTGGTTATGGCTGGCGACAATGTGCTGGATTTCAGCCTTTCCAAGTTTGTGGAGTTCGCAAAGGAAAAGAATACCTCCTGTGTGATGTGCCACGAGGAAAATGAACTGAAAAAGCAGCAGAAAACGGCAATCATCACGTTGGATGGCAATGACCTGATTACCAGCTATGAGGAAAAGCCGAAAGAACCGAAAGGAAATCTGGCTGTGCCGCCGTTCTACTGCTATCGTGCCTGTGATGTAAAGCGGATTCAGGAGGCATTGAATAATGGCTGTGGCTATGATGCACCGGGTAGCTTTGCCGCATGGCTGAGCAAGCAGACACCGATGCACGCTTATGTCATGCCGGGCAAACGGTATGACATTGGAGATATTAACAGCTATGAGTATGTGAAGAGTGTGTTCTCAAGATAAGTATACAAGGGAGAAAGTAATAATGAAGGAGTTTAAAGATTTGAAAATTGCCGTGGCCGGTACGGGATATGTTGGGCTTTCGCTGGCAGTGTTGCTGGCACAGCACCATCAGGTAACGGCTTTGGATATCGTTCCTGAGAAGGTGGAGATGATCAATAACAAGAAATCCCCGATTCGGGACGAGTACATTGAGAAGTATCTGGCAGAAAAGGAGCTGGATCTGACTGCGACTCTGGATGCTAGGGAAGCATACAGTGATGCTGATTTTGTAGTGATAGCAGCTCCTACAAACTACGACAGCAAGAAGAATTTCTTTGACACCAGTGCGGTGGAAGCCGTCATTAAACTGGTTATTGAATACAACCCGGAAGCAATTATGGTTATCAAGAGCACCATCCCGGTTGGGTATACAGCAAGTGTTCGTGAGAAATTCCACTGCGATAACATTATCTTCAGCCCGGAATTCTTGCGTGAGAGCAAGGCTCTGTACGATAATCTTTATCCTTCTCGTATCATTGTTGGCACCGATGTAGACAATGCTCGTCTGGTAAAGGCGGCACACACCTTTGCAGAACTCCTGCAGGAAGGCGCAATTAAGGAAAATATCGATACCTTGTTTATGGGTTTCACTGAGGCAGAGGCCGTTAAGCTGTTCGCCAACACCTATCTGGCTCTGCGTGTCAGCTACTTCAATGAGCTTGATACTTATGCGGAGATGAAGGGGCTGAATACCCAGCAGATCATCAACGGTGTTTGCCTTGATCCTCGTATCGGTACTCACTACAATAACCCGTCCTTCGGCTACGGCGGATACTGCTTGCCGAAAGACACCAAGCAGTTGCTGGCCAACTATGCCGATGTGCCGGAGAACCTGATTGAGGCTATTGTTGAGAGCAATAGAACTCGTAAAGACTTCATCGCCGACCGCGTGCTGGAAATTGCCGGTGCTTATGAAGCCAATGACAGCTGGGACGAGAGTAAGGAAAAGGAAGTTGTTGTTGGCGTATACCGCCTGACCATGAAGAGCAACAGCGATAACTTCCGCCAGAGTTCTATCCAAGGCGTCATGAAGCGTATCAAAGCTAAGGGCGCAACGGTCATCATTTATGAGCCGACGATGAAAGATGGCGATACTTTCTTTGGTAGCCGTGTTGTTAACGACTTGGAAGAGTTTAAGAAACAGAGCCAGGCAATCATTGCAAACCGTTACGATAAGAGCTTGGATGATGTGAAGGAAAAAGTTTATACAAGAGATATTTTCCAGAGGGATTAATATTTTAAAGAGAAAATTATGATAGCATGAGAGTCTCATAAACTACGTAAATGACTGCCACAGTCATAACCAGGGAATTCTGTGTCATTGTGACAGATAAGGATATGGATGAACAAGGGCGAATTTTTACAACGATGTTTTAGGACAGCACAGTCCTTACCATAGGTGATATCTGTCTGAAAAAGTCCAGAATTGGATAAAATGTGATTTGGCGGTTATCTGAGTTTGATTGAGAAGAACTACAAGGAGAACAAGTAAATGAGATAATTTGTAATCCTTGAAGCAAGATTTATCCAATGAGATTTTTGAAGCAGAGTAAATAGTATTTGAGATTATATTATCGGTAAGGACGGTGAAAACAATGCGATTGATGAAGAATAATGCGGTTTTATCAATGCTACTTATATTGTGCTCACGAGGTAATAGCAGAAAACGTGCGGATCTTTTGAGAAAATGGAAGATCTTTCATCACTACGGTTCTGGGGGGTTGTATCAACCTTTCAATTTACCCAGTGAACCAAAGCTAGTGTCAATAGGAAATAATGTTAGCATTTCTGCAAATGTTCGATTCATTACGCATGATGTTATACAATCAATGCTTCAGACCATGGATAATCCTGACTATCCTGCAGGTAAAAATGGGTTTTACATGGGAAAAATTGAAGTATTAGATAATGTAGTTATTGGAGCGAATTCTACGATTTTATATAATACCAAAATCGGACCAAACGCACTGGTTGCTGCAGGGAGTGTTGTAGTTAAGGATGTTCCAGAAGGAGCGATTGTTGGCGGAAATCCAGCTAAGGTGATCGGTTCTTTATCAGATTTGGCAAAGCGACGGGCAAGTTCAGAAGATAAGCGGCCTGATGACCGAAACGATGAAGTCGCTTTGGATAAATATTTTTGGACGAACACAGTTTTAAAGAAATAGTGGGTGATGACATGAAGATGATTGATTATATAATTCAATATATTATGCCAACCGGATATCGAATTAAGCATTTACGCAACAAAGGGCTTCGGATTGGAAATGGATGTGAGATTTATCGCAGTGTAAATTTTGGTAGTGAACCGTATCTAATCTCAATAGGAAATGATGTGCGGATTACAAGTGGTGTGAAATTCTGCACGCATGATGGTGGGATTTGGACATTAAGAAAAAAAGGACTTTTGCAAGATGCGGATATCTTTGGTCAGATAACGATTGGAGATCGTGTTCATATTGGGTGGAATAGTATTATTATGCCAAATGTACATATTGGCAATGATTGTATTATTGGGTGTGGCTCTGTAGTAACAAAAGATATACCTGATGGAATGATTGTGGCTGGAGTTCCGGCAAAAATCATAAAGAGTGTTGATGATTACTACGAAAAATCAAAAAAAATATCGGTACCGACTGCAAAAATGAGTGAGAAGGAAAAGAGACGATATATTGAGCAGAAATTGGAGATAATTAAGAAATGAGAGTTGGTTTTTTTATTAGTAGTCTGTCAGGAGGAGGAGCAGAAAAGGTATTGATAACAATTGCTCAATCTATGGCGGATAATAATATTGGCTCAGTATCAATTACTTCTTTAGAGAAAAGACCTCAATTTTATCAGGTTGATGAAGAAAAGGTTGAGCTGTATAAAATCAAGAATAAACACACAGGGATCAGAGCATTTTGGGAAGATTTTATAAGCATAAGAAAACATATCAAAAATGATAATGCAGAAGTAATGATTTCTTTTCTGAGTCGATGTAATTTATTATTGTTGCTATGCTGTTTGTTTAACAACAGAAAAATCATAGTTTGTGACAGGAATAACCCATTAAAAGAACATTCACGAGTTATATTTTGGTTAAGCTGCCTACTCTATAAGCGAGCTGACCGTATTGTTGTGCAGACAAATCAAATTAAAACGTTCTATCCAAGATTTTTGCAAAAAAAGATTGTAGTAATTGAAAACCCCATAGATAATCACAAGCTACAAAATGAGTTATGCAGAGATGGATATAATACAAAGCGTGTGATTAGTATGGGTCGTTTGGAGCCACAAAAGGATTTTGAGACGTTAATCAAAGCCTTTGCTGAGATAAATATCCAATTTCCTGATTGGAAATTGGATATCTATGGAACTGGTGAGAAACAAGAAATCATTCAAAAACTCATTGATGACTTGAATTTAACTAGCACAGTCTGTTTATGTGGAAGAACAGAGAAACCTGTAATGGAAATGAGCAAGTCTGATATTTTCGTACTATCATCATATTATGAAGGATTTCCTAATGTATTGTGCGAAGCAATGTATGCAGGTTGTGCATGTATATCTACTGATTGTGTTAGTGGTCCCCGTGAATTGATAGAACAGAAATTAAACGGTACATTGGTTCCGATTGGAGATGTTTCTAAGATGAAACAGGCATTGCTTACCTATATTAAAAATGAAGATATAAGACAAAAGAATGGTAAGAACGCTCAAAGAACAGTAGAACGACTGTATGTGAACAACATAATGAAAAAATGGCGTGAATTAATTGAACAGGTAGGAGAGAATAAATAAAATGAAAACAATAGCTTTTTTTGTGCCTCAGTATCATCAGATTCCTCTTAATGATCAATATTGGGGTGAGGGATTTACTGAGTGGGTGAACGTTAAAAATGCAAAGCCGATTTTTGATGGACATAGACAGCCCAGAGTGCCACTAAATAATAATTACTATAACCTTCTGGATAGAGATACAAAGCTTTGGCAAAGAGATCTGGCCAAAGAATATGGTATTTACGGATTTTGCTACTACCATTACTGGTTTAACGGGAAAATGCTGTTGGAGAAGCCGTGCGAGCAGATTTTGGCGGATAAGGAGCTAGATTTGCCGTTTTGTTTTTGCTGGGCAAATGAAGCATGGTCTATGGAGTGGACTGGACAGAAAAAAGTAATTATGCCTCAGTTTTATGGTGAAAGAAAAGAGTGGAAAGAGCATTTTGAATATTTATTGCAATTTTTTAAGGATGATCGCTATATTAAAGAAGATGGGAAACCTTTGATAGTTATTTATCGCCCAGAATCTATAAGCTGTCTTACTGAAATGCTTCAGTACTGGAAAGAACTTGCAGTAGAAAATGGTTTCCCTGGATTGGTAATAGCAAATCAAAGTGTTGCATTTGCGAGGGATGGACGCGGCGATGGAAGCCAGATTGATTATGATATTGAATATGAACCTGCTACTTCGAGAAGATGTATGTCCCCCAAAAAACTTGCTACCTTAAAGCAGTTTCGTCGAGATGTTATGACCTGGTGTGAAAAACATTTTGGCTGGGATTTACAACGTTTTGGCGTGCAGGCGTACCAGAAACTTAGCAATACTACAAGGGTTGATTATGACGCGGCATGGAACAATATTCTGACGAGAAAGCCATTCAGTAAAAAATCAATTCCGTGTGCTTTTGTTGACTGGGACAATACACCTCGATATAAGGAACGTGGACAGGTTTATACTGGAGTAACACCAGAAAAATTTAAAAAGTATTTTGGTAAACTTGTAGAGAGGGCAAAGAAAGACTATAAAACGGATTATTTGTTTATTTTTGCCTGGAATGAATGGGGAGAGGGTGGATATCTTGAGCCTGATGAGGACAATCGATATGGTTATCTTGAAGGTGTTCGTGATGCACTGAAGGCGCAACATGAATTTCCGTGGGAAGAGGTGAAATGAAATGAACGTCTTGAACGTAGCGTATAACTTTAATACAGGCGGCGTGGAACGTTTAATCATAGATGTTAGTAATGAGTTGGCAAAGCAAAATGTCTCAACATATCTTTGCATTATTAATAATAGCTATACGCAGTCTCTGTTGGATTCAATTGATGATAGAGTAGTAATTTTTCATTTAAAAAAAATTGGGAAAAATTATAAATTGGGATACTTGAAACAACTTATACATATTATTAAGCAGAATAAAATAGATGTAGTCCATATACATCAGGGAAACTTAATTAAATTCTTTTCTTTAGTAAAACTGGCTTGTCCCGGAACGAAATATTACTATACACTGCATGACACGCGTATTTTTTTTGAACTATCGAAACTGGATAGATTCCTTATAAAGGTAAAGTGTAATAAAATTATTGCAATCTCAGACGCTGTAAGGAAAGATGCTCTTGCTGGGGGTATTCCAGAGAACAAAGTTCAGAGGATTTATAATGGAGTTAATTTTGATAGGTTTAAAATAGCCGAGCATAATTCAGAGCAGATTACAATCTGTAATGTTGCAAGATTTATTCCGCACAAAAAAGGGCAAGATTTGTTGATCGAAGCAGTAAAAATTTTGAAGACAAACGGAAAGAATATAAGATGCTATTTTGCCGGTGCTCCAATATCCACGGAAGATTCAGAATATCAGCAAATATTATCAAAGATTCGTGAATATGGATTAGAAGAAAACGTTTTTTTATTGGGAAATGTTTCTGACGTTCCGTCTTTGCTTGCAAAAGCTGATGTGTTTGTTGTTCCATCAAGATTTGAAGGGTTTGGGATTGTTGCTGTTGAAGCGGCAGCGGCTGGTATTCCGTGCGTTGCAAGTAATATTGACGGATTAGCAGAAGTAGTAAATGACAAGAGATTAGGGCGCTTGTTTGAAGTTGGAAATGCGGAAGCACTTGCACAGGCAATAGATAGTGTGGTAAGCAACATTTCGGATTTTAATCCAAATTGGATTAGAGAGAATGCTTATAACCGTTTTTCAATACAGGTTATGACGTCTGCACTCTTAAATGTCTACAAAGGGTGAGATGATGAATACGAAGTTATGCATTATTCTTGTGAATTACAATGGTTTTACGGATACCGCAGCTTGTATAGCAAGTATTCTAGAATCAGACAGAAATGATTATCAAATTATTGTCGTAGATAACGGATCGACAGTCGTTGCTGAAGAAAGTACCTTGACATATATAAAAAGAAATTCAATCTACTTGGAAACAGGTGCAAATCTTGGCTTTGCCGGTGGAAATAATTATGGAGCAATATATGCTAAAAATAGATTTCATCCGGATTTATTGCTCTTTTTAAATAATGATACAGAAATATGCAAGGACTGTCTCAGCAAATTAATCGCAGATATTGATATAGTAGAAGGTCCGGCACTTGTGACAGGAAAGATACTATATTTTGATGAAAAAGATATTATCTGGTGTGCTGGCGGTGAGATAGACCTAGAAAAGATGGAGACCCCACTTTTAGGTAATGGAAAAAAAGATGGACCAGAATTCAGTGAGCGCAAACGCATTAAATTCGCAACAGGCTGTGTGTGGCTTGTGCGTTCAGATATATTCTTTGAATTGGGAATGATGCCAGAATTGTTATTCCTTTACTATGAAGATACTGAATTTTGTATTAAACTGCAGCGTGCTGGTTATTTCATACTTTATGAACCAAATGCAGTTATTTATCACAAGGAGAGTAGAAGTACACAGAAAGGAAGCTGGCTTTACCAATATTATAATCAGAGAAATTATCTTTATATGGTTAAATGCTACGGTTCCAATAAGTCAAAAGCATATACAGGTAGATTAATTAAGTGCTTCAAAGAGTTGATTAGAGGCCGAAGGGATTGGACAGCTACGGTAACGGCAACAATGGATTTTCTAAGAGGTAAAATGGGAAGAAAAGATAGAAGGTGATTAAAGATGAATAACTATACAATCAATAAAAAAACATTTCCATTACGATTATATCTGGCTGTAGTTATCCTGTTGGATTTTCACCTTTTTTATATTGTCAAGTTCCCGAGTTTTATAGAACGGTATTTTGGATCATCGAACAGACTATGGCTTTTGGGGTTTGTTGGATTTGCATTCTATACTATTTATAAGGGTTCAAAATTTTTGAGTACATATTTAGGAAATGCATTTTATGCAAATTATATCCCTCTAGCAGGAATGGCAGTTGCTGTCTTGATTATATACACACAGATTGTTTACTCTGCACAATCTCTGAATGATACATTGCGATTATGTGGACAGTATCTGTGGTATTCTCAAGTATTTATTTACTTGTACTTGTTTCGTAGTGATGGTGGACCAAAACGTGTTCTCGGAATGATTAATAAAATTACAATAGTGTGGTATTTGATACTAATAGCACAGTACTTTGTTTTCCAGTCTAGTGGTTCACTCATATTTGATTTAAAAAGTAGCTTTACATCGGAAATTCTTGTGCGGGATCAGGGTATACGGCTTTCCCTAAAATCGATAGGAAATTTCATGATAGTGAATAACTATTATTATTGGTATACATCATATGGCAACAATATTAAACAAAAAGTGTGGAGTCTGCTGAGTTTTCTTCTGGGAGTATTTTGCTTAGTGTTTGTGCAACAGACACGAGGGTATATGCTAGTTATTGCAATATCCTTGATTATCATTACGCTTTTTGCAAACGACACAACAACAAAGAAAATGCGTGCGGGTATTATACTTATTGTTGTGGCAGTATATATTGGAACATCTGGAGTGCTTAACGATTTCTTTGGTAGTTTTGATTTAGGTGCGCAATATGGCGGAAGTACATTAGCTCGCGTTAACGCAACAGAATATTATTGGAAAGCTTTCTTAGCAAATCCAGTATTTGGCGGAGTTGGATTGGCAGCTGAGCAATATTACTTTTCGTTGGTTCACGGACCAACGGCATTATGTTATGTGGACGATGTTGGGTTTCTGGGTTCATTGGCTACAACAGGTATGTTCTCAATGTTTTTCTTTTTAGTCCCAGCGTTTAGAATATTCAATGTCGCACGAAAAGTGATGAGATATGATAGGAAACTAGGTATATATATATATACCATTTTTGCTTACCTGATGTTTTCTTGTGGTTCCCTAATTATTATTAATCAGCAAAGATTTGTGCTGTTTCCTCTGCTCATTTCGATTGTAGAGTTTCTTAATGTCGAAGTTGCCAATGATAATCAAACTCAAGAGATCGTCTGATTATGATGAAGGAGAAGATAAATGAATATTTTGATTTTTAGCGGAAACTGGGACAATCGTGGAGATGAATCTGCGATTAGGGCGATGATTGATGAAATGATACAAATTTACCCAAATGTAAATATAAAGATTCAATTTAATGTCCCGGTGAAAGAAATTCCATATGAAAATATTGAACTTGTAAGGTCATTTTATAAACCAGCAGGAAGGAACAAATTTAAACTTATTCCTTATTATATTTCAGTATTTAGCGGAGGAAGAATTAATCTGTTGATTGGAAAAAACCGCCGATTGTTTAATGAATTTTTGAGTGCGGTGAAATGGGCAGACTTAGCTTTGTACGCACCAGGCGGTCCCAACATAGGAGATTTCTACCGCCAATATGTTTTACTTGATATGATTCATCTTATGTATGCTAATGGGGTTCCTTATGCATTTTATGCGCCTTCTATGGGACCATTTAAACAATATAAGAAACGAATTAGTAGAATGCTTTCAAGATCCTCATTAATATGTTTAAGGGAATCCATTTCTGAAAGATATTTGCTGGAACTGAATCGCAAACTGAAGATTAATGTTACGTTGGATTCGGCATTTCAGCATAAAATTGATGAAGCAAAGTATCAGCGCATGCTCGAAGATTATGTAGAACTAAATAAATTTTTATCGAACAATAAGAAGGTTGTGGGAATTACAATCAGTGATTTAAAATGGCATAAATTATATAAAAATAGCGATCTTGCGGTCAAGATACATGATGCTTTCAGCGCATTTATCCAATATCTTGTTGATAATGGATATGGAGTTGTCTTTATTCCGCAATTGTTTGCAAATGCGTCGGATAAAAAGTATATGTCAGATTTTTCTATAGAGAATTGTTTCGTTGTTGACGATAACTATGACTGTTATTTCCAGCAGTATCTTATTTCAAAACTTTATGCAGTAGTTGGAATGAGATATCATTCGAATATCTTCTCTGCCAAAATGGGAACGCCATTTGTTTCTGTTGCTTATGAGCAAAAAATGAAGGGCTTTATGAAGAAAATCCAGCAAGAAAAATATTGTATTGATATATCAGATTTATCGTTCGAGTTGCTCAAAGACAAATTTGAAATCTTGGTTAAGAATTATGCTGACTATAAGAATTTACTTATGGAGCAGCGAGAATATAGAAGGCTCGAGTCTTATAAAACAACAGAACTGGTAACGAAATTGATAGCCGAATTGAATATTAAAAATTGAATTCCTACCATTTTCATTGCTTAAAAATGTTCTTCGTATTTTGAGAACTAGTTGATTTATCAATTATTTGAATAAGATGATTGCGTATCATATACACAATACATTATGTTGCTTTAGTGGTTATTGTTATGTGTAGGCCCCTATTGTGCTGATTAGACTAAATTATGTTTACGTTGACTAAAGGAGAGTACTATCAAGGCTTAACTTAATATTCCGGACTGGAATGATATTGCTGTCCTGTGATTAGAAAATTGATTGTCAAGTATATAGGCTACAAGGGCATCGCGTCATTATAAAACTCGCCAAGGTCCCGCAAAGTAGTTCTGGGTTTGATTTTATCTCTGCTTCTTAACTATAAATTATCAAACTAATCAAAGGTAGCTTTCGTACTCGAAATGATGGTTTTGGCTACTCTGAAATCATTTTTTAATGCAAAGGAATATTCATTAACGATTTAATAAGGCAGAAAATGGAGCTAAATTGTAGTGGGAGGAAAATATTAGTGACTGTTAGGATGGGAAAAAAACAAACCTATAAAAATCTGGTTTTCAATATACTTGCATTTGTTGTTCAGTTTGTTACCAGTTTTTATATCTCGCCAATAATTGTAAGTGGCGTTGGAGCTGCTGCATATGGTTTTATTGGATTGGCGAATGATTTTATTTCGTATGCTGGGATTATTACATCTGTATTTAACTCAGTTGCAGCAAGATTTATTGCTAATTCTTATTATAAAAAAGATTTCGATAAAGCAAATAATTACTTTAACAGTTTAATCGTAACCAATTTTGGGTTGGCTGGGGTATTTGGTGTCTTAGGCGTAATTCTGGTTCCAAATCTGAATCAAGTAATATCGGTTCCAATTGATATTTTAGTTGACGTTAAGATAACCTTTGCACTGACTTTTTTATCCTACTGTATAACCCTGATTACAATGGTTTTTACTACATCAACTTTTGTAGCAAATCGTACAGACTTGCAGGGAATTAGAGATATTATAAAGCATATTGTTAGATTTGCTTTAATTATTGTCTTCCTGAATTTTGTTTCGATAAAATTGTATTGGACCTCTGCAGCATTACTGATAGCGACAGCAGTTGTAGCAGTGCTAAATGTTAGCCTGACAAGAAAATTGACACCAGAACTGAAATTCAGCTTAAAGATGGCTAATGTCAAATATGCATCTGAGCTAGCAAAATCAGGGTGCTGGATGGCATTGACGAGTATTAGCACGATTTTACTTAGGGGATTGGATCTAACAATTGCTAATATTATGCTTGGTGAATATGAGATGGGTATTCTTTCTATTGCCAGAACATTTCCTAATAATTTTACGTCTGTTATTTCCACGATAGCCCCAGTTTTTACCCCGGTTTTTCTATCCTATTATGCAAAAAAGAACTTGTCGGAGTTGAAAAATCAAGTCGAACAAAGTATAAATATGATGGCGCTAATTATGTTTGTTCCGATAAGTGGTTTTATTGTGTTTTCACAGGACTTTTATGGATTGTGGCAAAGAAGTTTGACTCCTACGGAGATCAATATGGTTGCAGCACTCTCTTCAATAACAGTGATTCAGGCATACTTTAACGCTACAACAGCTACAATGGCTCAGTTGAGTGTTGTAAGCAATAAACTTAAACTCCCTGTGTTTATTTCGTTAGGTTGCGGATTAGCTAGTATCATAATGGATATTTTGCTGATTAAATTCACATCAGTTGGGATATATGCGCTGGTAATTTCTCCGACTGTTGTGATGATACTCCGTTATGTATTATTCAACTCAATATATGGGGCGTACTGCATTGATCAACCTTGGAAGTGCTTTTTTTCGACTGTAATGAAGACTTGGGTGGCAATTCCCATCTTGATAATTGGAATGATTTTTATCAGACGAGTTGTATCAATCACAAATTGGTCTGGATTAATGCTTGCTGCGATTATAAGTGCAATTTTCGGATACGGTGTAATGATTTTGCTGTTTGGACGAGACCAATTTATGACGATATTAAAGAAAAAAGGAGAAAAATAATATTTAGAATATAAAGATTTGGGAGTAGTCGTAATGAATATATCACAAAAAGTGTTAAAAGGCAGTTGCGTTAGCTGTGGAATGTGTAGCTCCATTTGCCCCCGAAATGCAATCACGATGGAGTATAAAAGGACAAATGGTTTTTTTTCTCCCATCATATCTGTTGATAAGTGTATAGACTGTGGACTGTGTTTGAAATGTTGTCCGACAGAATGTATGGATAGTAAATCAGTAATGGGTGCCTGTTTAAATATATATTTAGCACATGCGGTAGATGAAGAAATTAGAAAAAAGGCAACTTCTGGAGGAGTTATCAATACGCTAGTTCAATTTATCTTGTCGAAGAACATAGTAGAGGCAGTGTTGCTTGTCGGACATGATGCTAATTCGCCAATTGAAGCGAGCGCTTATATTGTAACGAAAGATACAGTTAGTTTACTCGCAGAACAGCCACGAGAATATACTTCACGGTATGTGGTTGTACCGGTAATGGAGCGCTATAAGGAACTTACAGGAAAATACAAAAGAATTGCGGTAGTGGGGACACCGTGTCAGATAAACTCATTACAACGAGTAAAAAAGGCTGGAATGAAGATATTATCGATAGGTGTCACTTGCAGTTCGGGTACTTCTTACTTAGCCACGCAGGAATATAAACATCTGATGAAAGCGTCCGATTCGGTTATGTATTACAGAGGAAACGGATGGCCGGGTTACAACTCCTTATATATGGGAGAAGAAGCAATAGAGAAATATCATACTGGATCATTGTTTGAAAGGATGTTTAGTTCGCAAATTTTCAAAAATCCCGGATGTCGTAGATGTAGCGATCATTTTGCGGAAAATGCAGATATTAGTTTTTGCGATTTTTGGAATGCAGAAGAAATGAGCAATGAAAAAATCGGTAATAGTTGTGTTATCGTAAGATCTAAGTGTGGCAAACAGATATTCGACGACATGATTTCTGAAGGCATAGTATCAGTAGTGAGGGAGTTAGAAAAAAAAGAGGTCATAAAATCACAGTATGGTGTCCTAAAAGCAAAAAAAGGTAATCTGAAAAAAAAATCAAGTTATACTCTTTTTATATGGATGATCGATATCGTGCGTAAAACAAAAGTTTTCCGTTTATTCGGGCTACGAGAATACCAGAAAATAGCAGCAACATATTCTAAGCTGTGTAATAAATCTTCATTAGATTTCAAAGATGATTATACTGCTTAATGCAACTTATGGCATTTGTTCACGTATTAAAAATATTTAATTTCTAAACTAGCTAAAAACATTAAAACAGATAGAACGTTGATGAAATAAAGTTTCAGGAGGAGTCATATATGAAAGGTATCATTTTAGCAGGAGGTTCAGGCACACGCCTGTACCCATTAACAAAAGTAACAAGTAAACAGCTTTTGCCAATCTACGACAAACCAATGATTTATTATCCGATGTCTGTTCTGATGAACGCTGGCATCCGCGATATTTTGATTATTTCCACACCGCAGGATACTCCTCGTTTCGAGAATCTGCTGGGGGATGGACACCAGTTTGGTGTGAATCTGACCTATGCGGTTCAGCCGTCTCCGGATGGACTGGCACAGGCCTTTATCATTGGTGCCGACTTTATCGGTGACGATTCTGTGGCTATGGTGCTGGGCGACAACATCTTTGCGGGTCATGGTCTGAAGAAGCGCCTGCAGGCAGCAGTCCAGAATGCAGAAAACGGCAAGGGTGCAACGGTGTTTGGCTACTATGTGGACGATCCAGAGCGTTTTGGTATCGTTGAGTTCGATAAGAACGGTAAGGCCATTTCTATCGAGGAGAAGCCAGAACATCCGAAGAGTAACTACTGTGTGACTGGCTTGTACTTCTATGATAATCGTGTGGTCAAGTTTGCCAAGAACCTGAAACCGTCTGCCCGTGGTGAATTGGAAATTACCGATCTGAACCGTATTTATCTGGAAGACGGCACCCTGAATGTAGAACTGCTGGGTCAGGGCTTCACTTGGCTGGATACAGGTACACATGAGAGCCTGGTGGATGCCACCAACTTCGTAAAGACTGTCGAGCAGCATCAGCATCGTAAGATTGCCTGCCTGGAAGAAATCGCATATCTGAACGGATGGATCAGCAAGGATGAGCTGATGGAAGTCTATGAGGTCATGAAGAAGAACCAGTATGGACAGTATCTGAAGGACGTCATGGATGGCAAGTATCAGGAACATCTGTATTAATTAAAAACGAGTAAAAATATATAGATAAGTGTAGAGGAGATTAAACCATGAATATTATTGTTACCGGCGGTGCGGGTTTTATTGGTAGTAACTTTGTGTTCCACATGCTGAAGAAGTATCCGGATTATCGAATCATCTGTCTGGACAAGCTGACCTATGCAGGCAATCTGTCCACACTGGCCCCTGTTATGGATAACCCGAATTTCCGCTTCGTGAAGGCTGATATCTGCGACCGCGAGGCTGTGAACAAACTGTTTGAAGAAGAACATCCGGACATCGTGGTCAACTTTGCGGCAGAGTCTCACGTTGACCGTTCTATCGAAGATCCTGGTATCTTCCTCCAGACAAATATTATCGGCACCAGTGTGCTGATGGACGCTTGCCGCAAGTACGGTATCCAGCGTTATCATCAGGTTTCTACCGATGAAGTTTACGGTGACCTGCCGCTGGATCGTCCTGATCTGTTCTTCACCGAGGAAACTCCGATTCACACCAGCTCTCCGTACAGCAGCTCCAAAGCAGCCGCTGACCTGCTGGTTCTGGCTTACCACCGCACTTACGGTCTGCCTGTGACCATTTCACGTTGCTCCAACAACTATGGTCCGTATCATTTCCCGGAGAAGCTGATTCCGCTGATGATTGCCAATGCACTGGCTGACAAGCCGCTGCCTGTTTACGGCGAGGGTCTGAATGTTCGTGACTGGCTGTATGTCGAAGACCACTGCAAGGCCATTGACCTGATTATCCACAAGGGTCGTGTGGGCGAAGTCTACAACGTCGGCGGTCACAACGAGAAGCAGAATATTGAGATCGTGAAGATTATCTGCAAGGAGCTGGGCAAGCCGGAAAGCTTGATCACTCATGTTGGTGATCGCAAGGGTCACGATATGCGTTATGCTATTGATCCGACCAAGATCCACAATGAGCTGGGCTGGCTGCCGGAGACCAAGTTTGAGGACGGCATTAAGAAGACCATCCAGTGGTATCTCGATAACCGTGAGTGGTGGGAGACCATCATCAGTGGTGAGTATCAGAACTATTACGAGAAAATGTACAGCAACCGCTAAGAAGCCAAAGGAGGAAAGAACATGAAGTTTTTTGTAACAGGCGTTGGCGGTCAGTTGGGTCATGATGTGATGAACGAACTGCTGAAGCGCGGTCATGAGGGTGTTGGTTCTGATATTCAGGAAAACTACAGCGGTGTGGCAGATGGTTCTGCGGTAACAAAGGCACCGTATGTGGCTCTGGATATTACGGATAAAGACGCTGTCGAGAAAGTAATTACAGAAGTAAATCCGGATGCCGTGATCCACTGTGCAGCATGGACTGCTGTGGATATGGCAGAGGATGACGATAAAGTTGCAAAAGTTCGTGCTATCAATGCTGGAGGCACTCAGAACATTGCAGATGTCTGCAAGAAGCTGAACTGCAAAATGACCTACATCAGCACAGACTATGTGTTCGATGGTCAGGGCACTGAGCCTTGGAAGCCGGACTGCAAGGATTACAAACCTCTAAATGTGTACGGCCAGACGAAACTGGAAGGGGAACTGGCAGTCAGCCAGACGCTGGAGAAGTATTTCATTGTCCGCATTGCATGGGTGTTTGGTCTGAATGGTAAGAACTTTATCAAGACTATGCTGAATGTTGGCAAGACCCATGACACTGTCCGTGTGGTCAACGATCAAATCGGTACACCGACCTATACATATGATTTGGCTCGACTGCTCGTTGATATGAATGAAACCGAGAAATATGGCTACTACCATGCAACCAACGAGGGCGGCTACATCAGCTGGTACGACTTCACGAAAGAAATCTACCATCAGGCTGGTTATAAGACAGAAGTCCTGCCGGTGACCACAGCAGAGTATGGCCTGAGCAAGGCTGCTCGTCCGTTTAACAGCCGCCTGGATAAGAGCAAGCTGGTGAAGGCTGGATTTACTCCGCTTCCGACCTGGCAGGATGCGCTGAGCCGTTACCTGAAAGAGATAGAACAGTAAGAGGAGATAGAGAAAATGGGACAGATTAAAGTTGAGAAAAATGTAGGCGGCATCGAGGGTCTCTGTGTTATTGAGCCTGCTGTTCATGGTGATGCCCGTGGTTATTTTATGGAAACCTACAATGAAAAAGATATGAAGGAGGCTGGCATCGACATTCACTTCGTGCAGGATAACCAGTCAATGTCCACGAAGGGCGTGCTGCGTGGCCTGCACTTCCAGAAACAGTATCCGCAATGCAAGCTGGTGCGCGCTGTGCGCGGCACTGTGTTTGATGTTGCTGTTGATCTCAGAAGCAATTCCGAAACCTATGGAAAGTGGTATGGTGTGACCCTTTCTGCTGAGAACAAGAAGCAGTTCCTCATTCCAGAAGGCTTTGCGCACGGTTTCCTGGTTTTGAGTGATGAGGCAGAGTTTTGCTACAAAGTCAACGACTTCTGGCATCCGAACGATGAGGGCGGCATGGCTTGGAACGATCCTGAAATCGGCATCGAGTGGCCGCAGCTGAAGGGCGAATACAAGGGAAGTGCAAGTGCAGAGGGCTACACTCTGGAAGATGGAACTGCGCTGAACTTGAGTGATAAAGACCAGAAGTGGCTGGGACTGAAGGATACCTTTAAGTTTTGATTAAAAAGCCGTGTGAGAGTTCACACGGTAGTTGCTCGGATAATCACACACCTCTTCGTGGTGAGCAGCAGGCAACGATCCATTTTGATCGGCTGAGATGTGAAAAACGAAACTTATAATAAAAGAATATTGTCAGAAAAAGGTATAAAAAAACTATGAATACAACATTACTTATCATGGCTGCTGGTATCGGTAGCCGCTTCGGAACAGGAATCAAGCAGTTGGAGCCGGTTGATGATGCTGGACATATCATCATGGATTACTCAATCCATGATGCGATTGAGGCTGGTTTCAACCATGTAGTATTTATCATCCGTAAGGATATCGAGAAAGAATTCAAAGAGGTCATCGGTGATCGCATTGCCTCCATTTGTTCTTCTCATAATGTAACTGTTGACTATGCTTTCCAAGATATTAATGATATCCCGGGAACTCTGCCAGAAGGCCGTACAAAACCTTGGGGAACCGGTCAGGCTGTGCTTGCAGCGAAGAAGGTCATCAAGACTCCGTTTATCGTTATCAATGCAGATGATTACTATGGCAAGGAAGGCTTCAAGGCGGTTCATGAGTATCTAGTGAATGGCGGCGAGTCCTGTATGGCAGGCTTTGTGCTGAAGAATACTCTGTCTGATAATGGCGGTGTGACCCGTGGCATCTGCAAGATGGATGATCAGAACAATCTGACTGAGGTTGTGGAAACCAAGAACATCGTCAAGACTGCGACTGGAGCAGAAGCAGACGGCGTGGTTGTTGATGTAAATTCTCTGGTATCTATGAATATGTGGGGACTGACACCTGATTTTCTTGATGTACTGGAAGAAGGCTTCAAAGAATTCTTTGAGAAAGAAGTCACGGGCAATCCTCTGAAGGCAGAATACCTGATTCCCATCTTCATCGGTGAGCTGCTGGAGCAGGGCAAGATGTCTGTGAAGGTTTTGAAAACCAATGATACTTGGTATGGTATGACCTACCATGAGGACGTTGCAGCAGTAAAGGACAGCTTTAAGAAGATGTTGGAGAACGATGTGTACAAAGCTGACTTGTTCAGTAATCTGTAAACGATGATGAAAGAAACGATTGATTTACTCGGAAAGATCTTCACAAACATCCTGACTGCTCTCTATGAACCGTTTGGATTCTCACTCTTTCTTTCCTTCCTAGCCATGTTTTTCTATCTATATGCCTATGAATCTATTGGAGCCGGAAAAGGCTGGAAGATTGCCATGATGACATGGTATCAAAAATTCAAGGAGAGCGTGTTCTTTCGGAAGCTTTTTTTCTTAGCTTTTGTGACCTCACTTGTTCTGTTCCGAACTTTGTTAAACCGTCAGCTGTGGATGAACCCGTTGAGTGATGTCATGGGCGGCTGGGGCATCTGGGAGACCGTGAACGGAGAGAGACAGCTAACCACTGAGTGCATCGAGAACGTGATCATGATGGTGCCGTTTTCAGCAGTAGTGGCGTGGACATTCGGAGAGAAGATAGGAAGCGGCTGGAAGAAGATACTGTGCTATAGCGGAAAGATAGCATTTATCTTTTCGGTGAGCATTGAGATGCTGCAGTTATTGCTGCGGCTAGGAACGTTCCAGCTATCAGACATCTTCTATAACACAGTCGGCGGAGTGCTAGGCGGATTGATGTATTGTGCGTTGATGAAGGCAAGAAAGCGTCTGTAAAATGGGATGAAATTGTGATATACTGGGAGCGGATGCTACCTACGCTGCTCTGATAAGTCACACACCTCTCCGTGGTGAGCAGCAAGCAACGGTCTATTATAATCGGCGTCGGCGAAGATGTGAAAAGGTTGGATATGTGTAAATGATGAATATACGGAGGAAGTTTTGGGATATAAAAATGAAAATATTTTCACTACTAAATAAAGACGCAAAAATTCTTTATGACACAATGAAGGAACTTCAAATTCCAGAGAATCAGCTGTATTTGCATGACGATGAAAGTTGTCCGTGTGGATCAGGAAAATCATACAAGGATTGTTGTAAAGGAAAAAGCGATGATGGCCCGGTGAATTCAAAGAAACCTGTTGAAGTTCTATTGATGGAAGAAATGAGAAAAGGATTTAAACAGGATAAGGTGTGCTTACATCCGGATCAGTCGAATTGCAAGGGAAAAATCAAAGAAGCACATGCTTTACAAAATCATAAGATTATTTCATTGCTTGCAAGTGCAGATAATCATGTGATAATGCAAGATCCAGCTAAGCAACCTATAGTGATTAAAGAAGATCCTGTAAATCCAATACTGATTGTTCCGTTTACAAGAGTAAGTGGTAATAAAGCAACTACGCAAAGTTGCTTTTGCGATGTGCATGACACACAAGCGTTTAAGGTAATTGAAGCTGGATCACCTGACTTTGACGCAAATAATGATGAAATGAAGTTTGTGTATGCATATAAAGCTTTTGTTTTTGAATATGCAAAACAGAGACACTTGATGTGGCTATTTAGAAGAATGTTTTCAAAACGGCCGGGTGTATTCGCTTTGCCAGAGCAAGTGAAAGAGTATCGAATCCAATGCCTACGAATGGAAGAATTTGAAACGGTTAAGAAAAAGTTTGATGCAGAAATTTTAGCTGGAACACATGACGGTATAAGTACGGTTGTGGTTACAATTCCGTATAAGTTGGGATTTGCGAATTATGCATATATAGCCCCAGATTATGATATAGATGGAAATAGAATAAAAAGTATTGATAATAAGGGAAAAATGCATAGATTGGCAATAACGGTATTGCCGGAAGTGAATCAGTCGTATATTTTAATGAGTTGCTTAGATAGCGAAGAAGAATTTTACCGTTCATTTTTCCAATCAATAAAAACAGCTAACCTAGAAAAAATACTTTTCTATTTTAATTTGATGCTTCCGCTTTTTTCCGAGAATGTTATATTAAGTGAAGCTCTGTGGAATGCGTTAGATGAGAAAGGTCAATTTGGATTAACACATATGGCAAATTTGACGGGTGATGATCAGCTTAAACTTAGTCAGACACTAGGAATGGCACTTAGAAATGCTGCCCACAAAAAGAACTTTGATTATTCTAAACGAATGGGATTTGACCTTTTTCAGCAGGTGTAAATGACTATATTGCTCTCACCCCCAACACAGTGCTATACCTAAACAACTATAAAAGGAAAGAGGTTATCACCTATGCCCAGAACGAAAGGCAGCAAAAACCGTCCCAAAACTCCCCATACCGATTACGCATCCCAGATCGCGGAAAAGCAGGAGATTATTGCGTCTCTGAATACTGAGATTGCATCCATCATCGCAAATATTGACACCTTGAAGGCTGATTTGAAAGAGAAGAAGACTGCTTTGAAGAAGGCCGAAAAAGAAGTGGCATCCCTGGAAGCGAAGAAGGCAAAGGCAGATGCTAAGGCCGCTGAAGAAGCTAAGAAGACCGAAGCAGAGGCTGTGCTGAAGAAGCTGCTGGCAAGCGGGATGAGTGCAGACGAGATTCTGGAAAAACTGAAATAAAACAAGAACCCAAGGAAAAATAAATGCCGTGTGGACAAACTGAACTCCAGGAGTTCACACGGTGATTTTTGAATACCACTATATAGCTTGTGACGGAAATAAAAGAAGAACAAAATTTAAAGAAATGGAGCGTGAGAAAAATGAATTTATCTAAAATACATCATATTGCAATCATCGTATCTGACTACGAAGCAGCTAAGGATTTCTATGTGAACAAGTTGGGCTTCTCTGTTATCAGAGAGAACTACCGCCCGGAGCGCAAGGACTGGAAGCTGGATCTGCGTGTCAATGAGCACACGGAGATGGAAATTTTTGCTGAGGAAAACCCACCGAAGCGTGTGAACCGCCCGGAAGCATGTGGGCTGCGTCATCTTGCATTCTGTGTAGACAGCATAGAGCAGACAGTGAATGAGCTGGCGGAGATAGGCATTGAATGTGAGCCGATCCGGGTTGACGATTACACCGGCAAAAAGATGACTTTCTTCCATGATCCGGACGGCCTGCCGTTGGAACTGCACGAATAAAGGATGGATATAATGATATTCTGTAAGGCAGCAAAAGAAGAGTTTTACAAAATCAGATCCCTGTACTGGAACTTAATTGATCAGGAGCAGGACGACCCGTCATTTCCGCATTGGAAGAAAGGAATCCATCCATCTGACGAAATGATACAGAACAGCATTGAGAGGGAAGAGCTATATGTGCTGGCAGATGGTGATGAAATCGCAGCGTGTGTCATAGCAAACAATGAAAAGGTCGACGGCTATTCAGATGCGCCGTGGCAGATTGATTCAGATGAGGTAATTGTTCTTCATGTTTTGGCAGTTCATCCAGATCATCGTGGAAAAGGACTGGCGCGGAAATTAGTAGAGAATGTGATTGAACAGGAAAGAAAAGCTGGCAAGAAAGCATTGCGACTTGATGTGATTGAGAACAACACAACGGCCGAAAAGCTGTATCAGAAACTGGGCTTTCAATATATCCAGACCAAGACACTTTATTATGATGTGGTCGGTGAGATGACATTCAAATTGTATGAACTGGTGCTGTGAGCTATGGGAGAGAAAAGAGCGTATAAATCTCGAAAGCCTGGTGGCGGCAGGAAGAAGTTGAAGCCGAAGTATGATGCCGGGAAGAATCTGAAGGAGCAGATGGATGCGGCTGTGGCGCTTTATGAGGAGGAATGCTCCCTCCAATCCATCGCAGACGCTCTAGCTCTAAACCCCATCAAAGTGAGAAAGCTGCTCATCACAGCCGGTGTGTATGAATCAGAAATGGTGGAGAAGGTACAGGACACGTTTGAAAAGTATCGAAAAACGCAGAACTATAAAACTTCCATTCTCTCAACAGCAGCAGTCCTTGGTCTATCCAAAGCCTCCGTCACATCGTACCTGCCTTATGAAAAAGGCGTGTACTTCCCAAGTACAGCAGATAAAGAGAAAATCAGCGTAGGAGCAGAGCGGCAGCGGAGATACAGAGCGGTAAGAAAACTGAGAACCGAGCCGACAGAGGAGCACCTGTGGGAGGTGGTTCTTCTTTATGCAGGTGTGCGTTTCAAAACGTACTCAGGTTTACCCTTTACCTATGAAATACGAAAGGGCCGGAACGGGCAATACACAAAGGAACTGTGGATCGACAGACGGGAAGACAGTAAAAGCCTGGCATGGAGTTCTGTATTACTGGCGCTGGGCAATATTAAAAAGGTAGGAGAAGTAGTTGAACGACCGAAAGCTCTGGGCGATATCCGGGGAGTGACTTACATCTACGGAATGTTCTATCGGTTCGGACTGATTGATGTGTCGGATGAAGCGAAAGAAAAGATGAAGAAATCGTCCTGACACGGATGTGTCAAGGTTGCCCGTGTAGGAACATCGATAACAGTTACACAACGTTAAAATAGCAATATGCCCACGATGAACAGGCACACCACCTGCTTATCGTGGGCATTTCGTTTTATACAGTGTCTTTATGAATGACGGTAAGGTTCGATTTTGAACTTTGCCGTTTTTCTATTTGTCCAAATTTGTGAAATTTTCAAAACTGTATTCCAAAACGGCTCTGCGGATTCCTATTAGTGTAGGGGCTTTCAAAATCTTTTGTGAAACGGCTTTCCTCCGGTTCTATAAGTGAAAAATGAAC
>OIYO01000636.1_pt1 | contig 26380 bp, 20 predicted proteins | sample 1588191 | NCBI WGS metagenome assembly OIYO01 (sample SAMN03283275) | human gut metagenome | biome: human-associated habitat; material: feces | host: Homo sapiens | place: Peru | collected 2012 | reverse complement strand
ATTTCAGAACTACCGACGTTACCGGTGTTATCACTCTTCCCGAGGGAACTGAGATGTGCATGCCCGGAGATAACGTAGATATGGACGTTGAGCTTATCACTCCTATCGCTATCGAAAAGGGTCTTCGTTTCGCTATCCGTGAAGGCGGCAGAACCGTTGGTTCAGGCGTTGTTATCGATATCAACGAGTAATTTCTTTAGCTAAACAAGAAAATACGGAAAACACCTCAAAAGTCGAAATCTTTTGGGGTGTTTTTTATGTTTGTAATGTATATTAACCTGCTGACTTTTGTATTATTTTTTTAATACAGAAATTATAGTTCGGAATTAAATTTTTATGACGTAAAGCATATATCCGACGTGTCGTCGAGCAGGATTTTTGTTCCGTCATCGAATATTATAACGCGGTCGAATTCGCTGACCGTTCGTACATTTCCGGTGTGGACCTTATATGTTCCGCCGGCTTTTTTACTGTCGGGGACAAAGTACGTCACCGTTATCAGCGGGTGCTGAAACGCTCTGCGCATTACGTCGCGTACTTTTTCGTTGAGGGCTTCGAGGTCAGATTCGCCCAAAGGTATTCTCTCGTCCGTCTGTCTGCCGGCCTCCGTTATTACCGCTCCGAATCCCGTAAGCGCGGCGAACGGGGCGAACTGTGCCGCTCTGTCCGACATGGACATACGAGGTCTGTTGTTTGAAACATGGTGAGGCATATCTATTATATCGTCGTATCTGTCCGTCATTCCTTGTGTCCTCCTATTTGTCTGTTGCGTTCCCTTGCGGTCGCGCCCTTTTCTAAATTCATACCTTTTAAAATCGCGTTTTTGCCGAATTTCTTTTTTATATCTATTACCGTTTTCTGAATTTTCTTTTCCTTTTCGTCGCTTTGTTTATTATCCTTTACGGGCTTGCCTGCGTTTTGAATTGCGGAGAGAATATCGAGCTGTTCGCTGACGCCTGTATCTGCCGAATTTTCATCCGTCACATGGTTTGCGACTACGTATATCTTTCTTACGCTAAGACGTTTGTCGGCTATATTTTCAAAAAGCTCCCGAGTCTTTTTGAGTATCAGTTTGCCCGAGGACGTGAATCTGCCCAAATTTATAGAACCGTGCGCCTGCTTCGGCATTTTTCGTCCGTAGTGATCGGTCTCGGCGATTATATCGGAATAACCTTTTTTCATATTCTCCGTATCGTAGCAGACTGTCAGGACTATCTGGTCGGTAACAAGCGATTTATCTACGAGGTCGAGAGTCAGAATGTCGGTCATCTCCTTTAAGACAAGCAGAGCCTTGTCGTATTCGTATGCCTCCTGAAGCACCTGTCCGGAGCTTATCGAATTCGATACGGCTTTGTAATTTTTTATGTCCTTGATTTCGCACGGCTCCCATCCCCACGCATGGTCTATGAGAAGCTCGGCGTTCACTCCGAACATTTTATATAAAAGATCCTCGCTGTAATATTCTCCGCTCTTTCCGACGGAACATCGCGCGATATCTCCCATTGTGTGCAGTCCGTGATCTGCAAGTTTTTTGCTGTAACCTCTGCCTATTCGCCAAAAATCGGTAAGCGGAGTGTGATTCCACAGATACCTTCTGTATGAGCTTTCGTTAAGCTCTGCAATTCTGACGCCGTTTTCATCCGCGGGAATATGCTTTGCCCATATATCCATGGCGATTTTGCACAGGTACAGATTTGTCCCGATTCCTGCCGTCGCGGTAATTCCCGTGGTTCTCAATACGTCGAGAATCATATACATTGCGAGTTCTCTCGGCGTTTTATTATATGTTTTAAGATAATTCGTAACGTCCATGAAAACCTCGTCCACGGAGTAGACGTGTATGTCCTCTGGGGCGATGTATTTTAAATAAATCGAGTATATTTTCGAGCTTAAATTTACGTAATAGCCCATTCTCGGCGGGGCGATAATAAAGTCAAGTTCAAGAGTCGGGTCGTTTTTTAACTCCTCGTCGACGTATGATTTGCCCGTGAATATGCCGTCCGGAATTTTTGAGCGTCGTTCGGCGTTTATCTCTCTGACCTTTTGAACGACCTCGAAAAGTCTTGCCCTGCCGGAAATTCCGTATGATTTGAGAGTGGGTGACACGGCTAAGCAAATAGTCTTTTCCGTACGCGTCGGGTCGGCTACGACAAGGTTTACCTTAAGCGGATCGAGATTTCGGGAAACGCACTCCGCGGACGCGTAAAACGATTTTAAGTCAATTGCAATATACGATTTATTCTCCACGGCTTTTAATCTCCCAAACAAATGTTCTGTATTTATTGTACGCTTTTTATCTGAAAAAATCAATAGGGAAGATTTGATTTGTTGACATTAAACCGAATGTCTGTTAAAATTATATTTATTACGATTAAGGAGAAATGGCTATGGTATACGCCGTAATACTTGCAGGCGGAAGCGGGACGCGCATGGGTGCAAAAATGCCTAAGCAGTTTTTAAATATATGCTCGCGCCCCGTTATTATAAGAAGCGCGGACGCATTTGTTTCTTCGGGTCTGTGCGAGTCGATTATAATTACGGTTCCCGCAGAGTTTAAGGAATATACGCGTTCGCTTGTAAACGAATATCTTCCCGACTGCAAAATCGACGTTGTATCGGGAGGGCAAAACAGAAACTCCTCGCTTCTGAACGCTCTCGAATTTATAAAGCTGAATAAGCCGTACGACGAAGCTGCGGTTGTCCTTACTCACGACGCGGTTCGCCCGTTTATAAATAAAAGGATAATTGCGGATAATATAAAAGCCGTACGCGAATTCGGCGGGTGCAATACGGTTGTAAAATGCGTTGATACCGTTCTTGTCAGCGAGGACGGGAGGTTTATTTCGTCCGTTCCCGAGCGAAAGAAGCTTTATAACGCACAGACTCCGCAGAGCTTTAATTTTACGGAGCTTCTTAATATATATGAGAAGATGACCGACGACGAAAAGGAGAAGATGACCGACGCGTGTTCCGTTTTTCTGAAATACGGTAAAAAAGTCGCGCTCGTCGACGGGGATCAGAATAATATTAAAATAACTTATAAAAGCGACATCGGCAGAGCCGAACAGATAATTTTAAATAATTCGGAGGATTGACGGCATGGTAAAGCTTTCCGTTATCATACCCGTTTACAACGGTGAAAAATATATTGAAAAGACGCTTGATTCTCTTGTCGAGCAGACTGTCGAGAATTTTGAAGCTATAATAATCGACGACGGCAGCGACGATAAGACGGGTGAAATTATAAAAAAATACTGTGATGAATACGTTGATTTCTTTTATATAAGCCAGGCTCATTCCGGTGTGTATGCGGCTCGCAACGCGGGAATAAAAAAGGCGAGAGGAGAGTATATTCTTTTTCTCGACTGCGGTGATATGCTCACTTTTGAATCGATTGAAAAACTGCTCGAAAAGGGTGAAGCAGATTCGCTTGATATCGTGCTCGGCAGGCAGTGGCGTTTCGGCGATATCGAGTATAAATACTTTAAGCGCGACGATACGCTCGTTGTTATGAACGACGTTGACAAGCATGAAACGAGTCTTTTATACAGCGGAGTGCTCGGAAACAAAGCCATAAAGAAGAAAATTATCGAATTATATAATGTTTCGTTTGCGGATTTGAGCGCATACGGCGAGTATCTTTTTATAATGCAGTGCGTTATGAACTCGTCTAAAATAGGCGGATGCACGGAGTTTATACTTGAAAAGCATGTACCGCATCTCACCGACGGATACTCGCGTTTTGAAAAACCGACCATGGAGAATTTTAAGAGCGCGGTATACGTGTGCGATGAAATATACGATATTGCGAATGATTCGATAGAACGTCTGACGGGTGAGCGTACGGACGGAGACGAGGCGTATTTGCAGGCGGTTATGTATCACAGTTACGCGCTGATGACAGAAAATTTTTACAGGCGTTTCTGGTTTGCCGACGAGGAAGTTTTAGAGAACATGCGCGAGGAATTCAAGCGTATGTCCGCGAGAATCAAAAAGGAGAAGTTTGAACAGCTCGTAAAGGATAATCCCGATTTAAGACTGCCTTATATATATGTAAGCAAGGACGAGGCTGTCGGCGAGAGTCTTATTTCCGTTATGTTCGACGTTTCCGGCGAGCACATGACGGACGTTATAAAATCAGTATATCTTCAGAATTATCCGTTCTTTGAGGTTTTTATAAGACGTTCGGATTTTGAGAGCGGATATTTCCCCGAAGAGCTTAAAAATATGAAGAATCTTACGGTCATAGATGAAAAAGATTTTTTCCGTTCCGCCCGTGCAAAGTCGCACGGAAAATACGTTCTGACTTTAAGAGGAAAGGACGTTATAGATTACAGAGTATTCTCGTCTCTTGCAGTCAGCAAGATTCCCGCGTCGTTTATTCAATACGAATTTGCAGCCAGAAGAAGAACCCTGCAGGCGAGAAAGTCGCTTAAAGACAGGGGACTTAATATTAAGGACAAATAAGAACCGCAGACAAAAAAATCACCGCAAGGCTTTAATACCCTGCGGTGTTTTGTTATCGGTAACGATATTTAAATTCTTAACTTCTTAACGCCTCTCGACAGTGTTGAATGTTCGCCCGAGTCCTTATTGTAAAGAACGACCATTGCGACGACCACAAGAAGAATTCCGACTGCGGACAGGAGCATAACGCCCATTATCTGCTTTACGCTCATTCCGCCGGAGGATGACTGCGTGTTTTGCGCCTGTGAATTTCCGTTATTCTGAAGATCGGCAACCATGGAATTCGAATTTGAACCTTGCTGTGAATTGCCGTTCTGCGTGACGTTTGACGCGTTATTACTGTCAAAATCTATACTGGGCGTGATTACGTTAGGCTTTAACGTGCCGGACGACGAAGAATTGCCGTTCGAATTGTTCGAGTTTCCTGAATTTCCCGAACCTGACGGATTGAGAAGTCCTGCCAGTGCGCCCGTTGCGGTTTTGAAGAAATCGGAAATTCCCGATGATGACGAGCTTGAAGTTCCGTTGCCGGACGATGACGCTTTGTACGGGTCAATATTAAGTATGGAGGAAAGCGGTGCAAGCTTTTTGCCTGATTGTCCGTATGATTCGGGGGTCAGAAGATCGGCAAGCGCTATCTGTCCGTACGTGGTAAGATGCGCACCGTCGAGCGTCAGCTGATCCATAAGCTTTGTAGGATCGGACTTGTCTCGCATCGGGTCGGCGTTTATATATCCGTCGTAATATGTTGACGAAGCCTTGACAATCCAGTTGTTTATCTGATTGATCATGTCCTCGCCGGTCTGTGACCATTCGAGGTCGGCGTCCGTAGACATGAAATAGTCTCGGGTATAGCCTTTATACGGCGTTCTTGTTACAATATATATTTTTTTGCCGACCTGCTTCGCTTCGCTCGCGATGGTCTTGTATCCGTTTATTATATCGTCGACGGAGGCATAAGGTGCAATGTCTTTCATACTTTTTGTCATGGGATGAAGAATATCGTTAAGTCCCTCTTTGACAATGATGTATTTACAGCCCGCCTGATTCAGCGCGTCCTTTTCGAACCGCGACAAAAGCGAATATCCGTAGAGGTTTCCGAGCGCGCTGGCTCCGTCGTAAAGTACGCGGTTTCCGATTATTGACTCGTTGAGAACGCCGACGTTTGTAATACCGTTCTTGATAAGCTTCGTAGCAAGGAACAGATATGTGTCGTTTGTGACTGTAGAGTCTCCGATTATAACGACCGAATATGCGTCGTCCGTACGTTTAACGTCAAGATTTATAAGAAAAGGAATAGTGTGATAAGTGATAGTACCCGAAGTAAGGTCGAGTTTTGTTGCAAGAGACGAAAGATTCTTCTTATGCGTTTTATTGCCGAAGCCGAGAGCCGTATACGATACTCCGCCGGAAAGTCCCGAGGTCATTAAATTGGTTGAATTTTCGTAATACGTGCTTATGCTGATCTTTTTAAGAGCCTCTACGGAGAATTCTATCTCGTCCGAATAAATCTCACTGCCGGGGAGAATGTTTGCGTATTTCGAACCGTTGTTGAACGTAACCTGCTTTAACGTAGAGGTGTCTATCTCGTCGTCGGTTTTTCCCGTTACGGCAATGGTGGTTTCGTTTATATAAACCGTATCGTTTCCGTAGATGTTAGAGAATTTAAGACGGATGGAATTACCGCTCAGCGTCGGGGTAATGGTCGATCTGACGGTAGTTCTCGCGGAGAGATAGTCGGTATAGTTTCCGTTGATTATTTGAATTCCGCTTTTTATCGGAGCGGTACTCCACGAGCCTACCCATTTGCCCGACGAAGCCTCGGATATGAGAGCCGTTCCGGGAATCATTGCGGCGAGCATAATCACGGTTGTAATAACGCAAATCAGTTTTGAAAATCTTTTCATTTTGTGTTACCTCGATAATTAAAAAGTTCTTATAACTAATAATTAAAATAAAATGTAAATCCGCATAATATATAATACCATATATAAATCCGATTCGTCAATAAATTTTAAGAAAAATTGTACGTAAATTTGTACGGTTTTTTAACATCCGTGCGGTCATTTATCCTTTTCGCCCGGATTTACGATTATTATAATATCGCTCGATTTATTCTTTGACGCGGTGAGAATATAGCGGATGTTCGAATAGAATTTACCCGTGTCGACGGCTATATAGTAGTCGCCCGCTTCGAGAGATATTGAATCCGTCTCGGTTTTTGATGTGTTCCAGTTAGATGTAAACGACGTTATCTCTTTTTCATCCTCGCCGTAAAGGGTAATGACCCAGCCCTCGCGGTTCTCGCCCAGAGGCGTATGTGCGAACGAAAGCTTAATGTCGCTCTTTTCTTTAACCGTAAATCTGAAAACGTCACGGTCGAAGTCAACGCCGTTTTCGAGCATGGTTCCGTTTACGCTTGTGTCAAGAGCTATCATGTTTGCAGAGTCGAACGTGTCGTTGGGTTCTGCCTCCCACGCGCCGTCGGAGTCGGAGGTTATGAGCAGGGCGTACGTAGACGCGGAGAGATTGAGTCCGTCTGCGTCAACGCATACGTAGTAATCGCCGGAAGACAGTCCGATAAACGGCGACTGGACGACCTGATCCGTCCACTTTGAAACGGCGGAGTATATCAGCTTCATATCGGACGAATACATTTTTATATTCCATCCGTTTCTGTCCCTGCCCTGATCGGCGTGCAGAAAATCGAGCATAATGCTCGCACCCTCTGTAACCGTAAATTTAAACCAGTCCTTGTCGGGAGCGGAGCTTCTCGGCGTTATGTTGCCGTAAACTTCCTTGCCGAGCGTGATAATGTCGGCGGTCTCTTTTGTGTCGTTAAGCTCGCTTTCAAAATCATTATCCTCCGTAAATCTTACTGACATTACATATTCCGTTTCGCAGAAAATGTGCGAGTCGATTTTTATAAAATAATATCCCGGGGTCAGTGCGATGTTTCCGCTCGAAATTATAATATCCGTAAACGACGAACGCGCGAAATAGTATTCGTTTCCGTACGAATCGTATATGTAAATTCTGTACGCGACCTGATCGATCTTCATGTCGTTGTGTGCGAGGGCGAAGCTTATATATCCTTTTTTTGTAATTTCAAACATATAGCAGTCCGTGTCGAGTCCGTTTGACAGCTGAGCGCAGCTGCCCGTAACGCTTCTGTTGAGAGCAAGCTCGTTATATCGCGTAATTGAGGAGTTGTTTTCACATTCATACTTGTCCGACTGCGTAAAATTCATGGTAAGGTCGTAGTCGCTTACCGAAAACGATGATTCGCACAAAACGTATATTCTGTAATTTCCGGGGTAAACGCCCGTCGGAAGGCTCGTCTGCGTGTTCGATTCAGAGGACGTGTAAACGCTGTAAAGCTCACGGTACTGTTTTTCATCGGAATTTCCGTCGGGGCAAAACTCCTGATAAAGCGAGATACGAAGCTTGGCGGATGTCGGTTTTTTCTGATAAAAGGTGTAAGACACCGCTCCGCGCCTGCCGAGCGTGAACGAATAAATATTTTCGCCTGCCGAATTCGAGAGCGAGTCGTGTATGGTCGTACCGCTCGTGATGTTCATAAAACGCTGAATTGCGGACGGGTCGGTTCTCGGTTTTACGTCGCCTGCGGTATTGTCTGCGAACGCGGGCGAGCCGGTATTGATAACGGGACCGACGGAGTTTTCGTCCCTGCCGTCGGGTACGCTCTCGGGTTCGGCGGCGGAAGAAGATATTTGTTTTACGTCCGCAGAATTCAGAAACGCGCCGTTATCGGAAGCTGCCGTGCTCTTTTTTGATGAAACGTTGATCCCCGACACTATGACAGCGGACAGCGTAAGCATCGCAATTAAAGAGGCGATATGTTTTTTTATATAAAACATTTAAAATCCACCTTGCATATTACTTGATTTTATTTTATCATATAGTAAAGATACATTCAAGAACTATTTATATACAAATATATTAAACCGATTTGAAATAAAATTACAAATATATTTGACCTAATTCTTGCATTGGTATTGAAAAACCGTTGAAAATAGTATAAAATGTATAAACGGATTGATTTAAAATTCTTTTTATTCAATTATTTTTGGAGGAAATGTATGAATTATTCTATTTCTGCCGATAAGGCAAAAGAGCTTATCGAAAATAAGCTTTCGCATTTTTTCGGCGTAACCCCCGATAACGCGACATACGACCACTACTACCGCAGCGTTGTAATGATTCTCAAAGAGATGATGGGTCAGGGCAGAGCGGAATTTACCGAGAGGGGCGAAAAATCAAATTCCAAGAGGGTTTATTATCTTTCGATGGAATTTTTGATGGGACGTTCGCTTAAAAACAATCTTTACAATCTCAATCTGCTCGATACCTTTACGAAAGCTCTCAAAAGCTACGATATCAATATTGAAAAGATATTTGACTGCGAACCCGACGCGGGTCTCGGCAACGGCGGACTCGGCAGGCTTGCGGCATGCTATCTTGACGGACTTGCGACGCAGTGCTATCCCGCGAGAGGATATTCGATTCTTTACGAATACGGAATTTTTAAACAGAAGCTTGTTGACGGCTGGCAGACGGAGCTGCCCGATTTCTGGCTTCCCGGCGGCGAGGTATGGCTTATGCCCAGAGAGGAGAGTGCCGTCGACGTCCTTTTTGAAGGAACTGTAAGAGACACGTGGGATGAACGCTATCACCATGTCGAGCTTGAAAACTACACGGCGATAAAAGCCGTTCCTTACGATATGTTCGTCTCCGGAAAGGACGGAAAGGGAATAAGCGTATTGAGACTTTGGAGCGCGAAGGCTCCCGGACTCGATATGGCTCTGTTTAACCAGGGCGATTATATGCGCGCTATGGAGAGAAACGCAATGGCTGAGGTTATCAGCAAAGTTTTATATCCCGCAGACAATCACCCCGAGGGCAAGAGCTTAAGATTAAGACAGCAGTATTTCCTTGTTTCCGCTTCTATTCAGGATATTATCAGACATCATTTGAGAACGTACGACACCGTTGACAATCTTCCCGATAAGGTTGCGATTCATATAAACGATACTCACCCGACGCTTGCGATTCCCGAGCTTATGAGAATACTTCTCGACGAATGCGGTTACGGCTGGGACGACGCATGGAAGATAGTTACGAACACTGTAGCGTATACGAACCATACCGTTATGAAAGAGGCTCTCGAGTGCTGGGGCGAGGATCTTGTCAAGAGACTTATTCCCAGAGTTTACGAGATTATCAAGGAGATCGACAACAGATTCAGATATTACGTATGGTGTGCTACGGGCGACGCGGATTATGTCGAGAGAACGGCGATTATTTCAAACGGAGTCGTCAGAATGGCTAACCTCTGTGTTGCTTCCTGCCACAGCGTAAACGGTGTTTCCGCGCTTCACAGTCAGATATTAAAGGACACTGTATTCAACGATTTCTACCGCCTGACTCCCGATAAATTCAAAAATGTTACAAACGGTATTGCCCACAGACGCTGGCTCTGTCAGTCAAACCCCGAGCTGACCTCTTATCTTACAAAGCTTATCGGCGACGGATTTGTTCTCCATGCCGACGAGCTTGAAAAGCTTAAAAAGTATAAGGATGACGCTAAGGTTCTCTCTCAGCTTGACAAAATCAAGAAGAACAACAAGAAGCGTTTTGCCTGTCATATCAAAAAAACTATGGGAATAGAGCTTGACCCCGATTCGATTTTCGACGTACAGGTAAAACGTCTGCACGAGTATAAGAGACAGCATCTCAATGCGCTCAATATCGTTGCAAAGTACCTTGAAATAAAAGAAAATCCCGGTGCAAATCATACGAAGCATACGTATATATTCGGTGCGAAAGCGGCCCCCGGATATTTTGTCGCAAAGAAAATAATCAGCTTTATCTGCGCTCTTGCCGACATGATAAACAACGACCCCGACGTCAATAAGTATATGAAGGTTGTTTATGTCGAGGATTACTGCGTAACGGCGGCGGAGAGACTTATGCCCGCGGCCGATATTTCCGAGCAGATTTCCCTTGCCGGAACCGAAGCGAGCGGTACGGGCAACATGAAGTTAATGATAAACGGAGCCGTAACGCTCGGAACAATGGACGGCGCGAACGTCGAAATTCACAACGCAGTGGGCGATGACAACATTATTATATTCGGTATGAATACGAAAGAGGTAAACGAGCTTTCGCACAGCGGCTACAATCCTCATGCGTATTACGATAACAATCCCGAGCTGAGAAAGGTTATCGACTTTATAAACAACGTCGGAATAAACGGACAGAAATTCCCCGAGATAGGTTCGACGATTCTTTATCACGACCCGTATATGGTTCTTGCGGATTTTGCCGATTACAGACTTGCTCAAAGACGTGCCGAGCAGATGTACGCTGACCGCAAGGCGTGGAATAAGATGTCTCTTATGAATATCGCAGGCGCGGGAATTTTCGCCGCCGACAGAGCGGTCAATGATTATGCGAGAGATATCTGGCATACGAAGCCGGCAAAATAATTTAATATTTTAATAAACTGTAAAGGAGGCGGGAACATGGCGTTTGTCGCATATAATTCGAGAGATTTAAGACATAAATCCGTATTCGGAAGCTCGGCTTCGGGCGAAAAAATATGGTTTTGTGTCCTAATGCCGAGGGATATGGGCGTATCCGCCGTGTATCTCGTCACTTCAAAGGACGGCGGGGAGAATAATTGGATTCGCCTTGACTGGAAAAGCACCGACGGCATAACCGAATGGTGGGGCGTTGAATATTCGTTTGACGAGAGCGGACTGTTCTTCTATCATTTCGAATTTGACGCGCCGTACGGCAGGGGCAAAATATTTTTGAATTCGGCGGGGATGGGCGAGTTTTCGGATTCCGGCAGACGCTGGCAGCAGACTGTTTATTCTCCCGATTTCAAAACGCCGGATAAATTTAAGGGCGGAGTCATGTATCAGATTTTTCCCGACAGGTTTTATTATTCGGGTAAATCGAAGAAAAACGTGCCCTCGGACAGAAAAATTCACAAAAGCTGGTCGGACGGCGTTAAATGGCGGTGCGGCTCGGACGGAAAGTACAGAAACGATGACTATTTCTGCGGTGACCTTAACGGAATAAAAGAAAAGCTTGATTATTTAAAGGATATGGGCGTTACGTGCCTGTATTTGAACCCGATATTCGAGGCTCATTCGAACCACCGTTACAACACCGCCGACTATATGAATATCGACCCGCTTTTGGGTACGAATCCCGATTTTGTTTCGCTTTGCAAAGAGGCCGAAAAACACGGCATTTCGATAATTCTCGACGGCGTGTTCAGCCACACGGGCGACGACAGTATTTATTTTAACAAGGAAAACAGATACGATTCCGTCGGCGCGTATAATTCGCAGTCGAGCGTTTATTATCCGTGGTACACGTTCGAGCATTGGAATGATAAATATAAATCATGGTGGGGCTTTACGACTCTGCCCGAGACGAACGAAACAGACGAGAGCTACTGCGAATTCATAACGGGCAAAAACGGCGTTGTCCGAAATTGGCTCAGGGCGGGAGCGTCCGGGTTCAGACTCGACGTTGCGGACGAGCTTCCCGATTCATTTATAGAAAAAATACGTTCCGCTCTTAAAGCAGAAAAACCGGACGCGCTTTTGATAGGCGAGGTCTGGGAGGACGCAAGCAATAAATTTTCCATGGGTACACGGCGCAGATATCTTGCGGGGAACGAACTCGATTCCGTTATGAATTACCCGTTCAGGGACGCGGTTATTTCGTTTATGCTCGATTCGATTGCCGAGAATTTCAATGAGAAAATTCTGACCGTCGTTGAAAATTACCCTCCGCAGACGCTCGACGTTTTGATGAATTCGCTCGGAACCCATGACACGGAGCGCATATTTTCGGTTCTCGGCGGAATAAACGCCGAAAACAGGGACAGGGAGTGGCAGTCGACAGCATGCCTTGACGAAAAGCAGAGGGAATCCGCGCTGCGTAAGCTTAAATGCGCCGCCGTTCTGCAGTTTACATTGCCCGGAATTCCGTGCGTTTATTACGGAGACGAAATTCCGCTTGAAGGCTGTAAAGACCCTTTCAACAGATCGGCTTTTAAATGGAATGAAAATAAACTATTATATAATACGTATAAGAAGCTTGCAGAAATCCGCAGAGAGCATGAAAGTCTCGCCCGCGGAAAATTCGTAAGCATTTCGGCAATGCTCGGGTGCGTCGCATACGCAAGAGAGTGCGAAAACGATTCGGTTATGGTTATATGCAACATGAATCCGCACGACATAAATTATTATCTTCCGCCGGAGAGACAGTCATATACAGGGATTTCAGATGCCGAAATTATCAACAATTCGGTCGCCGTACGTGCGGAATCTGCCGTGATTCTTTCCCGTAAAAGCGGAAACGGTAAAAAAACGTAAAAATTTTTTAAAAGCCCTTGACCTTGCAGTTGAAATATGGTATAGTATTCATACCTCTTTGAGGGTTTATTTTTTATGCGCTTTTTTGCGTACATATCTTTACCCTCAAATTATAAGAGGGAGGCTAACATTAATTGGAGGTGCCGTTATGAGAGTTAAGATCACTCTTGCATGCACGGAGTGCAAGCAGCGCAATTACAACACGATGAAGAACAAGAAGAATTCACCCGACAGATTAGAGATGAACAAATACTGCAGATTCTGCAGAAAGCATACTCTTCACAGAGAAAGCAAGTAAACGTTCGCTCACTATCGAACCAACTTATGAAAGGATGGGTTCTTAATGGCAGATGAAAACAAAAAGGCTCAGAAAAAGGCCGAAAAAGAACTTGAAAAGGCTAAGAAAGAACGCATAAAGCAGTCCAAGCCTAAAAAAGAGGGCAACGTTTTCACGCGTATGTGGGCGGCTATAAAGAAATTCTTTAAGGGCTTTACGGGTACCTGCAAAAAGGTTATCTGGCCCGACAGAAAGACCGTTCTTAAAAACTCGGCGATCGTTTTCGTATGTATTGCCGTTCTTGCGGTTATTATCGGTTTGCTTGACTGGGGACTGATGGGTTCCGTACGTCTTGCCGAAAAAGGCATTGAGAATGCGAAAACTTCTCACAGCGAGGAAGCGTCAACGAATGCCGATTCGGCTAACTCGATTACCGTCGATACCAGCGGAGAGAAAACTTCGCAGGCAGACGCAGGTTAACAGTTTTTAATTTTAATTGCATGATACGGAGGAAATACAATGTCGGATGACGTAAAATGGTTTGTGGTGCACACTTATTCCGGATATGAGAATAAGGTTGCAACCGATATCGAAAAAGTAGTTGAAAACCGTAAAATGCAGGATGAGGTCCTTGAAGTAAAGATTCCCACCGAGACTGTTGTCGAAAAGGTAACAAAAACCCGCAAGGTCAAAAATGAGGACGGATTCGAAGTCGAGGAACCGTATACCGAGGACAGGGAAGTCGTACGCAAGCTTTACCCGAGCTATGTATTTGTTAAGGTAAGCGTTTACTATGACACTAAGTCCGGCGAGCTTAAAATGACGGACGAGACATGGTATCTTATCCGTAATACGAGAGGCGTTACGGGCTTCGTAGGTCCCGAGGGCAAACCCACACCCCTTACCGAGAAGGAAGTTTACTCCATGGGCGTTGAGAAACGCACGGTTGAAGTTAATTTCAGCGTCGGCGATCTCGTTTCGGTTATCGGCGGTCCTTTCGACAGCTTTCAGGGTACTGTCGATAAGATTGACGTTGACAATGATCTTGTCCGCGTCATAATTTCAATGATGGGACGTGAAACTCCTATCGAATTAGGTCTTGACCAGGTTGAACCCGCTCTTGACTGATAATTTACTTATTAATTAATGGTAATTCGCGGTATTTTCCGCTTGTTACAGGGCTTAGGCTCTGTGGGAGGGTCGGCTTTTACCGATCCGCCACTACCACATTTTTTTTGGAGGTGCAGACATGGCACAGAAAGTAACAGGCTATATTAAGCTTCAGATTCCTGCCGGTAAAGCAACACCGGCTCCCCCCGTAGGTCCCGCTTTAGGACAGCACGGCGTTAACATTATGGCGTTCACCAAGGAATTCAATGAGCGTACAAAGAATGATATCGGACTCATCATTCCCGTAATCATCACGGTTTATGCAGACCGTACATTCTCTTTTGTAACAAAGACTCCGCCCGCAGCGGTTCTTATTAAGAAGGCTTGCGGTATTGAGAGCGGCTCAGGCGTCCCCAACAAGACTAAAGTCGCAACTATCACCTCGGAGCAGATCAGAAAGATCGCAGAAACCAAGATGCCCGACCTTAACGCGGCAAGTATCGAGACTGCTATGAGCATGATCGCCGGTACGGCTCGCAGCATGGGCGTTGTCGTTGCTGATTGATGCTCCCGTGTGGGAGGACAAATCCGATTAACCACTTATGGGAGGTAAATAATTATGAAACACGGTAAAAAATACGTTGAGAGCGTTAAGCTCATAGACAAAACAAAACTTTATGAATCCACCGAGGCTATTGAACTCGCTGTTAAAACCGCAACTGCTAAGTTTGACGAGACCGTCGAGGTTCACGTTCGTCTGGGCGTTGACTCACGTCACGCAGATCAGCAGGTCAGAGGCGCAGTCGTTCTTCCGAACGGAACCGGTAAAAAGGTTCGCGTAGCCGTATTCGCCAAGGGCGCAGAGGCTGACGCAGCTGTTGCCGCAGGCGCAGAGGTTGTCGGTGCCGAGGATCTCGTTGTGAGAGTTCAGAACGAGGGCTTTATGGATTTCGACGTCGCTATTGCGGCTCCCAACATGATGGGTCTTGTAGGTCGTTTAGGTAAGGTGCTCGGTCCCCGCGGACTTATGCCCTCGCCCAAAGCAGGAACCGTAACCCCCGATGTTGCTAAGGCTGTTAACGACGCTAAGGCAGGTAAGATCGAGTATCGTCTCGATAAGACCAACATCATTCACTGCCCCATCGGCAAGGCTTCGTTCGGCGCAGAGAAGCTCAATGAGAACTACAACACTCTCATGGACGCTATTCTCAAGGCTAAGCCCGCCGCAGCAAAGGGTCAGTATATCCGTTCCTGCGTTCTGGCTACCACTATGGGCCCCGGAATCAGAATCAACCCCAACAAGGTTATTGCCGCTGCCGAATAATCGGTATTTAACCTATTGACAAGTATCATTTTATATGATATAATAATTAAGCTGTTCTAAAGACAGTAGGTGCGTTTTACGCATAAGTTTTATCGCCTACCGAGGAATGGATACATTATTCAGTGAATTTGTATGCCTTTCTGCGGTGACGCAGAGAGGCTTTTCATTTATAACCTGAACAGCACATTTACTTATTAGGGCAGGTGAAATCAATGGCAAGCGCAAGCATTTTAGAGGCAAAGAAACAGCAGGTAGCCGCTATCAGCGAGAGACTTAACGGTGCAGTTGCAGGCGTTATCGTTGACTATAAGGGCACTTCTGTTGCTGATGATACCGCGCTTCGCGCAGAGTTGAGAAAAGCAGGCGTCGACTACTCCGTAGTTAAGAATACTCTTCTCAACATCGCTATCAAGGGTACCGAGCTTGAGGAGCTTTCAGGAGTTCTTGAGGGCACTACGGCTCTTGCTACCAGCGCAGAGGATCACGTTGCTTCGGCTCGTATTCTTTCAGAGTTTGCAGACAAGCATGATAATTTCTCTATCAAGGGCGGATTCCTTGACGGAAAAGTAATCTCGCTTGAGACTATCAACGGTCTTGCAAAGCTTCCCTCCAAGGAAGTTCTTCTTGCTACCGTTGCATGCGCATTCCAGGCTCCCATGTCTTCGTTCGCAAGAGCGATCAAGGCAGTTGCGGAGAAGGATGGCGAAGCTGAATCGGCAGACGCTCCCGCAGAGGAGGCGGCTCCCGCTGAGGAAGCACCCGCGGCAGAATAATTTTGCCGATTATTTAATTTAGAATTTTAACTTTATAATTTGGAGGTTCATTAACATGGCATCAGAGAAAGTAACCCAGATCGTAGACCTCGTAGCTGAGCTTTCAGTTCTCGAGCTTGCAGATCTTGTTAAAGAAGTAGAAGACAGATTCGGCGTTTCGGCAGCTGCTCCCGTAGCTGTTGCAGCCGGCCCCGTTGCAGCCGCAGCTGAGGAAGAGAAGACTGAGTTTGACGTTGTTCTTGCAGGCTTCGACGCTGCCGCTAAGATTAAGGTAATCAAGGTTGTTCGTGAGATCACCGGTCTCGGACTTGCAGACGCTAAGGCTGCTGTCGAGGGCGCACCCAAGACCCTTAAAGAGGCTGTATCAAAGGACGAGGCTGAGGAGCTCAAGAAGAAGCTTGAGGAAGCCGGCGCAAAGGTTGAGCTTAAGTAATCAATCCCTGCTTACAGCAAAAATAAGTAATGCGAGAACCGCTCGAACGAGCGGTTCTTTTTTTGTTTGTTTTCCGACTTGACAGCAATTATGAGTACTCTGTAATATTTTAAAGCTTTACAATCAATACGGCGCAATGGTTTGAAAGTGTAAAATTTTCCTCTTTAATCATAAGCTGTGAAATAAATATATTGCTTTCATAATTATTGTATGATAATATAATTCTATACAGACGACCTGAATTTGACAAAGTGTGATAAAACATTGCAAAAAAAATAAAGACTCGACAAGCGAGTCTTATTCTCTCCGTAATACAATCACGGATGTCCCCGAAGGTGCGGTTTGAAAAAATTTTATTTGAACTTTGCAGTGTAATCTCATATGGTAGTCTGAGATTGTTTTCATGATAGCACAGAAATAAGGAGATGTCAATATGAAAAAAAGAATTTACTGCGATTATTATATAGGCATTGACGCCGGAACCGACTCTGTCGGCTGGGCTGTCACGGATGAATATTATAATATATTAAAATTTAGAGATAAGACAATGTGGGGTATACGTCTGTTTGATGAAGCCAATCCCGCCGCAGAGCGAAGAACACACAGAACACAGCGCAGGCGTTACGGCAGGCGCGCACAGAGAACAAAGCTTCTTCAGGAGCTTTTTGCCGAGGAAATTACAAAGAAAGATCCCGGATTCTTTTTGAGAATGAAAGAGAGCAAGTATCTGCCCGAGGACAGGAAATACGACTTTAAATATCTTTTATTCAATGATGACAATTATACCGACGGTGACTTCCACAAAGATTATCCGACCGCATATCGTTTACGCAAGGCTTTTTTGGACGGTAAAAACATAAGCGACCCGAGACTGTTGTATCTTGCGGTTCATCATATAATTATAAACAGAGGACATTTTCTGTTTGACGGTGTAAACGTTGAAAACGTTACGAAATTTGAAACGGTATTTAATTCACTTGTTGAATATATTAACGATAATTTTGATTCGGAATCGGATATTAAGAAAATTACAGATGTTGATACTGCTAAATTTTCCGAAATATTAAAATCAAAGAACACTGTTACGGCAAAGAAAGAAGCGTTATACGAACTGTTCGGCGTTAAAAAGGGTCAGCTTAAAGCAGTTTGTGATTTGCTCACGGGAAGTTCGAGTGTAAAGCTTTCCGATTTGTTTGATAATGAAACGCTGAATTCTGCCGAGAACATTAAAATTATTTTTTCAGATTCATCTTATAGGGATAATCATGATATTTATGAGGAAGTACTTGAAGACAAAGTCGAATTTACAGATTATTTAAAAGCTGTTTATGATTGGTCTGTTTTGGCTGATATCCTCGGAGAGCATGAGTATATTTCCGAAGTTAAGGATTCAGAGTATGAGCAGTACGGAGAGGATTTAAAGAAACTCCAAAGAGCTGTAAAAAAATATTGTCCCGACCGGATGAACAGTTTTTTCTACAGCCCCGACAACGGAAGGAATTATTGTGCTTATGCGGGTTCATGCAATACCGGCGGAAAAAAATATTCCCGCCTAAAGTGGAAGAAAAAAGATAATGAAAAAAAGAAAACTGTGCAGGAATGTTTTTATAAGGTTGTCAAGGAAATGCTTAACGAACATCTCGATGATGAAGACGTAAAATACATTTTTGACAGAATTGCTGACGGTTCATTTTTGATTAAATTAAGAACTTCAAAAAACTGTATTTTCCCGTATCAGTTAAACGAATTGGAGCTAAGAAAAATACTGAAAAACGCCGAAAATAATTTCCCGTTCCTAAAAGAAAAGGATGAAAGCGGGCTTACCGTCAGTGATAAAATAATGAAGCTGCTGACATTCAGAATTCCTTACTATGTCGGTCCCCTAAACGATGAACACAAGGGCAAAAACTCTAACTGCTGGATGGTGCGCAGAGATAATTCAAAAGACCGCATAACCCCGTGGAATTTTGAAAACAAAGTCGATATTGAGCAGAGCGCGCAGGAATTTATTTTCAGAATGACAAACAAATGCACGTATCTTTACGGCGAGGATGTTTTGCCGAAAAATTCGTTATTGTACAGTGAGTATGAGGTTCTTAACGAACTGAATAATTTAAGTCTCAACGGAGAGAGACTGAACGTTGAAGATAAAAAGGACATTATCGAAAAGGTTTTCAAACAGAAAAATAAAGTAAAGATTAAAGACATAGTAAACTACTACCGTTCTGTCGGAAAAGAGGTTTCTGCAGATGATTTTTCGGGACTTTCCGACATGAAGGAGTTTAAGTCGTCGCTTAAATCGTACAGAGATTTTGATAAAATACTCGGCGGCAGATTCAATTATAATTATGCAGAAGAAGCGATACTCGCAGTTTTGCTTTTCAGCGGAGATAAAAAGATACTGACCTCTCGGCTTAAAAAGATAGGCGGCGGATATTTCACCGATGACGAAATAAAGAAAATTTCATCCCTAAGATATTCCGACTGGGGCAGATTTTCGAAGAAACTGCTGACAGGTGTATATTCTGCTTATTCGCAGACCGGCGAATACATGAATATAATAACAGCAATGCGTGAGACGACGTGCAATTTTATGGAAACGCAGGGTCAGAATTTTGGATTTAAGGACGAAATACAAAAAATCAACAGCGAGGTTATGCCGAAAATCAACGAGTTTTCGTATGACGCGCTCGTTAAGGATTTATATGTTTCGCCGAAGATAAAACGCTCTGTTTGGCAGACTCTGCTCATAGTTCGTGAGATTGTTAAAATAACGGGACATGAACCGAAAAAGATATTTATTGAAATGGCAAGAGGCACGGACGGCACTTCAAAAACGCCGGATTCAAGGAAGAAAAAACTTCAGGACTTTTATAAAAACTGTCAGAAAGAAAAGTTTGAAATTATAAAGAGTATTGATTTTGAGGGGTTGAATCAGTCTTTAAAAGCAAGGGATGATTCAGAACTGCGAAGTGACAAACTTTATTTTTACTATTCACAGTTAGGCAGAGACATGTACACGGGTGAAGAAATCAGTCTTGATAATTTTAGTAATTATGATAAGGATCATATATACCCGCGATCACTGACAAAGGATGACAGTTTAGATAACTTGGTTCTTGTTAAAAAAACGATAAATCAAGATGAAAAAAAGGCTGTTTATCCTATTCCAAACGGTATTATAAAGCCGAAAGCAAGAGAATTATGGGAAGTGTTGTTAAAAAACGGTTTAATATCAAAGGAAAAGTATTACCGTCTTACAAGGACAACAGAATTTTCACTTGAAGAGCGGGCTTCTTTTGTTAACCGACAGATTATAGAGACTCAGCAGTCGACAAAAGCTGTTGTGAACGTTTTGAAACAAGTATTCCCGAAATCTGCTGTAGTTGGAGTTAAGGCAGGAATCGTTAAGGATTTTAAGGACAAATATAAAATAGAAAAAGTCAGAATGGTTAACGATAATCACCATGCAAAGGACGCATATGTAAGTATTATTTCAGGAAATGTGTTTGATACAAAATTCAAGCATAATGTGTGGGCATATTTTAAAAATAATGATTTTGAAAAATATACTTTAAATACAAGTATTTATGATTCAAATGTCGGTTCAAAAGAAAAACCTGCGTGGAAAGGCGGAGCAAACGGTTCGATAAAAACCATAAAGAAAATAATTGCTGACGAACAGAGTATATTGTATACAAGATATGCGTTTATTCGCGACGGTTCATTTTTTGATGAAAATTTAAATCCGAAACCGAAACCGAAATCAAAATCAACGCTTATTCCGTCAAAAACCGGAGACGAACATTTAATAAATCAATCAGACCGAGAGATAGTTAAAAAATACGGCGGATATTCATCGAAATATGCTTATTTTTATTTAGTTGAAGATTCTGATGAAACTCGTTCAATTGTTAGTGTGCCGGCATATCTTGCAGATTCAGCTGAAAAAGATTCGGCAGTTCTCAAAAATTATTTAAAAAATTACGCAAAAATAAAAGAGCCTAAAATACTGATGAAAAAAATAAAAATCGGTACATTGTTTTGTATTGACGGATTCAGAGTATATCTTTCCGGGCGAAAAAGTGAGGATGATTTAAGATTTAAACCCGGTGTTCAGCTTGTACTTCCGGAGGATATGTATAATTACTCAAAAAAGATTGAAGTATTTATGAAACACTATCCGAAATTCGTTGAAAATGAATTGAATGAATCAGAAATTGATTATTATAAATTTGATTCAAACAAAAATTTAAAGTTGTATGATTTCTTTTTAGAAAGACTTTTAGATAATCCATTTTGTAAATATGCAAGAACAAAAAATTCGAAAAGCGATTATGAACAACTGAATGAAAAAAGAACCGATTTTATTAATTTATCTATGTATAAACAGGTGGTTGTCTTATTCAGACTTTTTAAAATATTTAGATGTAACGCAGAATGTGCGAAGTTTGAAGATAATTTTGATACCAATTTTAAAATTGAAGGAAACTTAGGTGAGATGTTTGGAAATAAAAAAATCGATATAATAACGGGAAAAGGTAACGGTAAAAAGAGTATCTATATACTCAATCAGTCCCCGACCGGTTTGCTTGAACATAAAGCGGTTAATTTGCACAGTGAAAAATTAAAAGAAAAATGAGCTGGCGTACGGTTGTAATATCAAAGAACGCAAAGCTCGAAGAAAAATTGAATTATCTGTATGTCAGGGATTCGGCGGGCGTACAAAAAGTGCATCTGTCCGAAATTGGTTTATTGATGATAGAAAGTACCGCCGTTTCCCTGACTGCGTGATTAACATTTGCAATTTTATCATTTATTCGCTTCATTCGATGCTGAATGAGGAGGAACTGAAGCAATTTTACAGCTTTACTTTTATGAGAAAATATGTTATATTGTCATTGGAACCTTATCCGATAACTCCGCTTGATTGCGAGCGTGTGTATATCGTTGATAAGGATCTCTGCTCAGTCTTTTAGACTATATCGTATTGAAATTACCCTGTTTTAGCAGTAACAAGGTACTCCGCCGTCATGAATTTGAGGTTTGAGGTTTGAGAGTAGTGTAATTTCATATGGTAGTCAAACCGACTGGGACAAGGATATAGTACATGTTGAGTTTGAGAGTAGTGTAATTTCATATGGTAGTCAAACTTATCCGCAACGTTGACAACTTGCCGACCGAGTTTGAGAGTAGTGTAATTTCATATGGTAGTCAAACCAAGTACGAAAGCGACCGTAACTTTAGTTAGTTTGAGAGTAGTGTAATTTCATATGGTAGTCAAACTAAATCATTAGGTTACTATGTCTCGAATGAGTTTGAGAGTAGTGTAATTTCATATGGTAGTCAAACACGAACAGCCGTCAGTATGTGCAGAGCTTGTTTGAGAGTAGTGTAATTTCATATGGTAGTTAAACTTTTAGTATTAGTTTAAAGAATAGCATTTGGTTTGAGAGTAGTGTAATTAAAATAACAACATATTTATTTGGGAGAAAAGTATGCAATACATATTGATAATTTTATTATTGGTAATAGTGATTTGTATTTTAGTCGTCAACTCAATAAAGAAACAAAAGTCGTTAAAAGGATCTGCCGGTCAAAATGGCACCGTGGACAACGATATTCTCGTACCCGAAGAGAACCCGCCTTATAAGAAAAAGCTTCTGCTTACAAAAAACGAGTGGCGTTTTTATAAAGATTTAAAGCCGATTGCGAATAAGGAAAAGCTTACGATTATTGCAAAAGTAAGACTTGCCGATCTTGTAGAAGTAGATTCATCGCGTATTCAAAAAAATGAATACATGAAATATTTTAATTCAATTGCAAAAAAGCATGTCGATTTTGTGCTTTGCAATCCGGACAATCTTGCAGTAATAGAACTTATTGAACTTGATGACAATTCACATAATAACAATACGCGTGTAGTTCGTGACAATATGGTAGATAAAATACTGACCGGTGCCGGTTATAAAATAACCCATGTAAATAATATAACCGATTATGTCGCAGTGAAAAATGCCGTTACAGAGAATAGTACAGTTGTACCGCCGGCTAAAGACGGTAAATCAAATTAAAACAAAACCGCCCCGGACGTTTTTCGTCCGGGGCAATTTTATATATTCGTATTATTTATAAAGGCCTTTTTGTTTTAAGAACTCCATGAATTCGGGGTAAGTCCCTTTTATGAATGCGTCCTTTTTAAATATATAGTAAAGGTTTGCTGTTTTTGATTTAATGATAACAAGATGTTTTGTCTCATACGCTTTTTTCATGTTATAAAGCGGAACTTCGGTAAACGCTCCGTTATACGATTTACAGCGCAGAGTATCGTATGTAACCTCCATCCTTGCACCGGAGGGACTGCCGTTGTTTAATTCCTTTTCGCGGTCTATTGTTTGTTTGGAGAAACGTTTTACACGCCAAACCAGCTCTGAATTATATACAAGTATTAAAAGCAAATAGAGGAAAATGCAGATTGCTTTTGTGATATCCGAGGTGAAAAACATAAAAAATACGATTGACAGAATCATCACGGAGTTCACAATATAAGGAACCGGGTTTCTGAGCATAGCAGATGTCTGAAATTCAGTCATTAAAGGTAAATTGTCGGCAAAATCGTTGCAAAAAATGACGTCCATGTAAAACCTCCGTATGTTTTTATAATATTTTATCATAAAAAAGCTCGAAATGCAAATAGTTATTGATTAAATTGTCACGGACAGTTATAATATACAAAGTGATGAAAATATAAAGGCGGATAACATGGATAAAATATTTCCCGGGGGAATTACGGTTACTACCGTGATAATGTGCGTAATGGCGGTTTTTGCGCTGATAGGTACGATTGACCGCATAATCGGAAATAAATCAGGCTACGGCGAACAGCTTGAAAACGGAGTTAAAACCGTAGGACCTTTGATTCTCGTAATGGCGGCGACTTATGCGGCGGCTCCGCTTCTGGCAAGCGTTCTGACCCCGATAGCCTCGCCGATATACTCTCTGTTCGGAGTCGATCCCGCAATGTGCGCCGGCACTGTTTTGGCTGTTGATATGGGCGGATATCCGCTTGCTTACGGAATGACGGACGACGTTATGAACGCGAATTTCAGCGGTGTAATACTCGGTTCGACAATGGGCGCGATGCTCGTCGGCACGCTCCCGATTGCCGTTACATATTTAAAGGACAAGGATAAGGGCATTTTCTCATACGGTATGCTGATAGGCATAGTGACCGTTCCGATAGGCTGTATCGCGGGCGGACTTGTTATGGGTATGAGCTTTGTCAATATTATAAAAAATCTCATTCCGCTTCTTATTCTTGACGTTATAATCGCGGCAGGACTTATATTCTTTCAAAAAATTACGGTTAAAATATTCAGTCTGTTTGCGTCCGCGGTTACAATTCTGATTGCCGTACTGTTCGCGCTTGCCGCAGTGCAGTATATGACGGGAATCAGACTGCCCGTATTCAGCGATATGTTTACGTCGGAGGACGGCGGAATTACGCGTTTTGACAGAGGACTTCTCATCTGCGCGCAGATAGGAATTATACTCGCAGGCGCGTTTCCGATGTTCGCCTTTTTAAGCAATAAGCTTGACAAACCGTTTTCGAAGCTCGGCGATAAAATGGGCGTAAATAAGGATTCCGTAGTCGGAATTATCGCAAATTTCGCAAATGCTATTGCAATGTTTAATCTTTTTGATAAAATGGACGACAAGGGCAAGCTTATCAACATAGCCGGCGCGGTTTCGCTGTCGTACGTTCTCGGCGATCATCTCGCGTTTGTCGCGGGCGTAAACGGGGATATGATGCTTCCGATGCTCGTAACGAAATTTACGGCGGGCATATCGGCTATAATACTTGCAAATCTTCTTTCGGGTAAAATATTAAAGAACAGGGAGAGCAAAGCATGAAGGATTTCAACAGATCGGGCGTTATGATAGACATGTCGCGCAATGCGGTGATGAACGTCGGCGCCGTCAAAAAAATGATTGATATAAACGCGCGTCTCGGGTACGACTTTTTAATGCTCTATACGGAGGACACGTATGAAATCGAGGGTCAGCCGTATTTCGGTCATTTGAGAGGCAGATATACCTCGGAGGAATTAAAGGACATTGATTCGTACGCGCAGAAAAAAGGTATCGAGCTTATCCCGTGCATACAGACTCTCGCTCATCTCGGCGCGATTATGAAGTGGCCCGAGTACAAAGACATAAACGACTGCGCGGATATCCTGCTCGCGGGCGACGAGCGCGTCTATGCGCTTATTGATTCAATGTTTAAAACGTTGAGCGAGAATTTTAAAAGCAGAATCGCAAATATCGGTATGGACGAGGCTCATTTTATCGGATTGGGCAAATACATGCAGGAGCACGGCATAAGAAACAGGCTCGATATACTGTTAGAGCATCTCGAAAAGGTTTCGGAGATTGCGAAAAAATACGGATTCGAACTGCTGATGTGGGGCGATATGTTTTTCAGACTCGCCAATAACGGCGGATATGACGGAAGTGTTGATTCGTCCGTCAAATCGCGTATTCCCGATAATGTTACGCTTATATACTGGGACTATTATTCGAAAGATAAAAAGCATTACGATGAAAATATTATAAATCATAAAGCCGTTGACGAGAACGTTTGGTTCGCGGGCGGTCTGTGGACGTGGACGGGCTTTACACCGCATAATCAGGCTTCGATTGAAAATTCGATTGCGGCGATAGAGAGCTGCCGTGAGCACGGCGTTAAGAATATTATAATGACAATGTGGGGCGATGACGGCGGAGAGTGCTCGAGATTTTCCGCGCTCCCGTCAATGTACGCCGTTTCCGAATTCTTAAAGGGAAATACCGATATGAAGTCGATTAAATCCGGATTTTATAAGGAATTCGGAATTGAGTGGGATGCATTTATTTTGCTTGACCTGCCCGATACTCCGAACAACGAAAACGGCAGAATAAACGACCCCGAGAAATACATGCTTTATTCCGACTGCTTTATGGGAATAGCGGATTCGACTGTCAGAAACGGCGACGGTAAAAAGTATGCCGACTGCGCGAAAAAGCTCGAAAAATGCGTTGACAATAAGGAATTCGGATTCCTTTTCTCAACGGTTAAAGCGTTATGCGACGTTCTTGAGATAAAATATGAGTTGGGCGTTCGCACAAGAAAAGCATATAAAGAGAATGAAAAATCACAGCTTAAAAAATCAGTCGGCGATTATGACGAGGTTATATCGCGAATCGAATTGTTCTACGATGAATTCGAACGAATGTGGAGCATAGAAAATAAGCCGCACGGCTTTGACGTTCAGGATATCAGAATCGGCGGAACGCTTATGAGAATCAAGCACTGTAAAAAGAGGCTCGAAAGCTACATAAACGGTGAGATTGACTCTATCCCCGAACTCGAGGAGCCGGTGCTTCCCTATAAAGGAAACGAGCCGACTGATATAAATAATTTCTGCAATATTGTTACGGCTAACGTAATGTTTTTTCAATAACGGAGGTTTTAAAAATGAGTAAAAAATGGAGAGTCGGAATTATCGGCATCGGCGGAATATGCAAGGGGTC
>OIYO01000633.1_pt1 | contig 26606 bp, 21 predicted proteins | sample 1588191 | NCBI WGS metagenome assembly OIYO01 (sample SAMN03283275) | human gut metagenome | biome: human-associated habitat; material: feces | host: Homo sapiens | place: Peru | collected 2012 | reverse complement strand
ACATTGACCTACCTGTTGAGGAACATTTAATAGTAGAGCTTTACTCTAAATAATAACTAGAAGTTAGGCAATTAATAATAATTTAACAATCTAAGGTAGATAGAACTTAGAAAGTATATATTAATTTGAAGTAGGGTGAATAAATAGTGGAAAGATTAGAAAATATTTCTAAATTTCAATCTATAATCTCTAACTTCTAAATCTAGGAGGTAAAAATGATAGAATTTGAAAAGCCAAATATTAAATGCTTGGAGATGGACAATAGTACTAACTATGCTAAATTTACATGTGAACCACTTGAACGTGGATATGGAATTACAATAGGAAACTCATTAAGAAGAATATTACTTTCTTCTTTACCTGGAGCAGCAATAACATCTGTAAAAATAGAAGGTGTTGCACACGAATTTGCAACAATTCCTGATGTAGTAGAAGATGTACCAGAAATAATAATAAACTTAAAATCTGTAAGAGTAAAAATCACAGACGATGAAGTTAAAACATTAAGAATTAACTTTGACGGTGAAGGCGAAGTTACAGCCGGAGATATAATTACAGACGGAACTGTAGAAATATTAAATCCAGATTTACATATTGCTACAGTAAGTGAAGGTGGACACCTTGTAATGGAAATGACAGCAAACCGTGGTAGAGGATATAACACTGCTGAAAAAAATAAAACAGATGATATGCCTATAGGAGTACTAGCAATAGATTCTATATATACACCAGTAAAGAAAGTAAACTACCAAGTAGAAAATACAAGAGTAGGACAAATGGTAGATTTAGATAAATTAACAATAGAATTATGGACAGATGGAAGCTTAAAGCCATATGAAGCATTAAGTTTAGCTGCAAAGATTATGACAGAACACTTAGAACTATTTATTGATTTATCAGAAATAAGCAAAAATACACAAGTCATGATAGAAAAAGAAGAATCTAAGAAGGAAAAAATCTTAGAAACTTCAATAGAAGACTTAGAATTGTCTGCACGTTCATTTAACTGTTTAAAGAGAGCAGGAATATCAACTGTAGAAGACTTAATAAATAAAACAGAGGCAGAGATGATGAAGGTAAGAAATTTAGGTAAAAAATCATTAGATGAAGTAACTAATAAATTACATTCATTAGGTTTAAACTTTGCTAGCAATGAAGATTAAAGGAAGGTGAGAAAAGTGGCAACAAATAGAAAATTAGGAAAAGCAACAGATATCCGTTTAGCAATGCTAAAAACACAAGTTACAGATTTATTATGGCATGAAAAAATAGAAACAACTTTAACTAGAGCTAAAGAGATAAAAGCTATAGCTGATAGCTTAATAGCACTTGCAATTAAAGAAGCTGATAATTTTGAAGAAGTTGATGTTAAAGTTTCTAAAGCTAAATTAGATGAAAAAGGTAATAAGGTTACAGAATTAGCAAAAAGCAAAAATGGTAGAGAATATTTGAAAGTAGTAAGAGAAGAAACTACTGAAAAGAGAAAGAAAGATAAACCATCAAAATTAAATGCAAGAAGAAAAATAATGAGAAATGTAAACAAAGTAAAAGATAGCGATGGTAAAACAATAGATATACCTACAAAATTATTCGATGAATTAGCACCAAAATATAAAAATAATCAAGGTGGATATACTCGTATAATTAAAAAAGGTCCTCGTAAAGGAGACGCTGCAGAAGTAGTTATATTAGAATTAATCTAGATATTAAAAGGCACGTAATCAAAAGATTACGTGTTTTCTTCTATTAAATAAAATATTTCATTAGCAAAAATACATGTAGGGAAAAGGTAAAATATAGCAAGTTGACATAAACTTAATGAGGTGCTATAATTATAATATTAGTAAATATTACTAATATATCTACATTTTGATTAAGGAGGAAATTATGGGACAGATTATTTTCGACTCCTCAATTGCGGGGAGTGAGAGAATCAGCCGGTTCTTTGAACTTGCAGAGAACAACGTTATGGTTATTTCAAATATAACTTTTAATGCGTTGCGAGAAAAGGAAAAGAAACATCCGAATTCAAAACGTATTGCTAGTTATATGGCAACGTCTAAAAAAACAAAAACTATTACCATAAAAAAGTGCATTTATGGCGAAGGTGTCATTGTACAATGGGCGAAGGAACATTCGGCAACGGTCTTGACTGCTGATTCAATGATTGCTTTGGATTGCAGATTTAAGAATGTAGATTGTCTCTACTGGGCAAATGAGGCGGTTACTCTTAACTATGTTAAAAGTAACCCGCAAAAAGCAATGGTGATGATATCTCAAATATCACCCAAAGTTACATTGATGGTATTTGAAAAAGGTGGAAAAGTTCGTAAAGCCATTGCTGTAGGAAAAATTCCATTGTATGAGGATGATTCCATAATTGAATACAATTGGATGAAAAAGAAAATTACTACATACCGGTTTGATGGTGAAGCTTTTACTACTATTCGTAAAGTGAAAATAGGGGATGAACTTACCATTCAAGAGGCACTTGTTGTAAAAAAATACCAATTGAGATCAAGAAGAAAATCATGAAGTAGAACAAAGAGAGCTTGCAAGTGCGGGCTCTTTTTGTGAGTTAGATAAAATGCTTGAGAAAAACAAATATTAGGGGAACAAGAAAAAATTATTTTATTTGGGATAGGGTATCTAGGATTTCTTTGCAATTATTTAAATCTGTATATTGGATGCAATCGTAATCTTTAGAAAGCATATTTAAAATATCAGAAGTTTTATCACTTGAGTTTAAATCAACAACGAAAATATTATCTATATTTTCTTCTTTACCATAAATAATTCTAAAAAGAATGGAACGTAAAAATCCTTCAATTTTATTTTCTTCATTTTTAACACCAATAAAAAGATATATTCCATTAGAGTTAATTTTCGGATGGTAATATGTATGAATAAGAGCCTTAAAAACCTCTACAATGCCATATAACGCAAAAGTCCACAATAAAACATTAAATATAAAGTTGCCCATACTAAACACCTCGATATAGTATAATATGAAAAGATTAAAAAAAGGTTACTTAGAAATTTTGGGATGTAAATACAAGAGTTATCTAGTGGTTGTATGAATACCAATATTATGCTATAATTTTTGAGACAAATTTTATGAAAGAATTACTGAATAAGGAGGAGTCATAAATGAAAGCTTTAATTGGATTAGTTGGAAAACCATATAAAGGAGAAAGATGGAATTATATACAAGAGGTTGATGAAATAAGAGAAGCACTAATAAGCAATGGGGCAAAGGTAATAGGAATTGTGCCACAAACCTTAACAGTAGATGCTAATTGGAAAGACTATCCACATTATGAAGATTATGATATGGAAAATATGAATGACCTAGATGAGATATTAGATTTGTGCAATGGAGTTGTACTACAAGGTGGAGGAGTTGCGTGTAACTATGAAAGGTATATAGCAAAATTCTGTATAGAAAAGAACATTCCATTGTTAGGAATATGTTGTGGGATGATGAATATGGCTCGTGCGACTAATGGAAAACTTGAATATACTGATAAAGAATATATGATGAAAAATCATTTAGATTTAAGCAATATGAATAAACATAAAGTAACAATAAGTGAGGGATCATTATTATATAAGATTATAGGAAAAGAGGAAATTATTACGAATTCTATACATTCTGGAAGAGTTATAGATCCAGGAATGTATAAAATTATAGCCAAAGCCACCGATGGAATAGTAGAGGCTTTGGAATATGAAGGAGCATATTTTAATCTGGGGGTTCAATGGCATCCTGAATTAATGTATAAAAATAACAAAGAACAAAATGATATATTTAAAAGTTTTATAAAAGCAGCAGAGGATAAAAAGACAAGATAAAAATGGACTCTTGTAAATTCGCTTGCTAATAGTAGCTTTTTGTAGTATAATTGTTAATTAGTGAAAAGAGTGTATTAATAAGCACTGTAATTAATGTAGCAAGGAAGGAATTGAGCCAGTTGAAGAATTATAATATTAAAGAAGAAATCTATAATGATTTAATAAAACAATTTGATGAAGATTTAATAAAAAGTTCTGATAAACTTGTTAAGGATAAGAAAGTATATATAAATAAAGTGCTTTTTGATAATAGTGAAAACTTTGAAATAAGAGCTGTTGTTACAGATGATAATAGCAAATATAATACATATGTAAAAGTTTTAGAAGGTGAAATTGAAAATTTATCTTGTACTTGCGATAAATATAAAGAAAATTACTGTGCCTGTATTCACATTATTGCTACTGTTAAAGAATTTTTTAGTAATAAAGATTATATAAATGTTTTTTCTGATAAGCCAAAAGAAAATATAAAGATACAAGAAAAAGAAGATAATATTAGCAATTATAAAACATTCAATCAGCTTATAAAAACATTTAGAAATATAAGTAATCAGATAGAAGAAGAGACTGTTAAGATAGAAAGAAAAAAAATAAAAATTGAGCCTAAAATTATTTATAATAAATTAAGTAATACATTAAAGATAGAAATAAAAATTGGGGAGAGCCAATTATATAAAATAAAGAGTTTGCCAGAGTTTTATGAAAGATTCTTAAATAGGGAAAAGTATAAATATGGTTCAAAGTTAGAGTTTATTCATACGAAAGAGGCTTTTGAAGAAAATAGCAGAGAACTATTAGATTATATTTTGAAGTATGCAGAAATAATAAAATATGCTAATGAATCTACAAATGGTTATGAGTATTACACAAAAAGACTTGGAGAAGATTCAATTTTAATATCTAATAGTGGGATTGATGAGCTTTTTGAAGTATTAAAAAATAAAAATGTAATAATGGAGGACGAAAATACTTCTGCTATTGTTCAGTTTGTTCCAAATAAACCAGATATAACATTCTCGCTAAAAAAGAAGAATACATCGGAATTAAAGTTAGATACCAACGTTGATATCTATGAATATAAAATTTTTGAAGGAAAAGAATTTTCATACATTTTGATGGATAACAAATTATATAGATGCTCAAAAGAATTTGAGAACACCACAATACAAATGTTATCATTATTTAGAAAAAACTTTACCAAGGAAATAATATTTCCAAAGAATCAACTAGCTACATTCTTCTCTGTGGTTGAACCATATATAAAACAAAATGTAGATATTGCAAAAGAAGATTACGAAGAACTAAAAAAATATATACCAGCTGAACTATGTGCTAGGATGTTTTTAGATTATGATAATCATCAATATGTAACAGCAGATATACGTTTTGTGTATGATGATGTTGAAATAAACCCATTGAATATAGATGAAGAAAATAATAGCATTCCAAGAAATGCAGTTAAAGAAGCAAAATTATTGGATATGTTATTGAAAACAGGTTTCATGTATGACCAGAAAAATAGTAGATTGATATTGGCTAATGAAGATAAAATATATAATTTTTTAGCCAATGAAATTGACACATATATTAAGAATTTTGAGGTTATGGCAACAGAAAATTTTAAGGAAAAACAAATACGAAAAACAGAAAATGTTTCTGTTGGAATAAGAGTGGAAAATAATTTATTAGACGTGGATTTGAGTGGCCTTAATATTGATAACGAAGAACTTCAAGAAGTGATGAGAAAATATAAACTGAAGAAAAAATATCATAGACTAAAAGACGGAAGTTTTATAAATTTGCAAGATAATGAGAACATAGAATTTATAGAAAATATCACAAAAGATATAGATATAGACTATTCACAAATTAAAGACCATAAGATTAAAGTTCCTTTATATAGGTCGTTCTATTTAGAGAAAATACTTGAAAAAAATAATTCAATTAGATTAATAAGAAATGAAGGATATAATAACTTTATAGATGGATTGGACAAGTCTAAATTAGAAGAAAAAATAGAGCTACCATCTAGACTAAAGGTTGATTTAAGAGGATATCAAATTATTGGATTTAATTGGTTAAAAACATTAGATGAATATGGACTTGGAGGAATATTAGCAGATGATATGGGACTTGGAAAAACAGTACAATTATTAAGCGTTATTTGCTCATATTTAGATAATGCTAAAGATAGAAAGCCAAGCTTAGTTGTGTGCCCAAGTTCACTTGCATTAAACTGGCAAAATGAAATAGAAAAATTTACACGAGACATAAAATCTATTGTAATACAAGGTAGTTTAGAAGAAAGAACAAAAAATATAAAAGAAATTCCTAAATATGATATTGTTATAACATCATATGAATTACTAAAACGCGATATTGAATTGTACGAGGAAAGTAATTACGAATTTAAATATATAATAGCAGATGAAGCACAATATATAAAAAATAACAATACTAAAAATGCTAAGGCGATAAAGGAAATAAAGGCAGAAACAAGATATGCCTTAACAGGAACACCAATAGAGAACTCTTTATCAGAGCTATGGTCAATATTTGATTTTATTATGCCAGGATATTTATTTTCATATAAAAAGTTTAAAGAATTGTATGAAACAGCAATAGTAAAAGAAAATGATGAAGCAACAACCAATAAATTGAAGAAATTAATAAATCCATTTGTTCTAAGACGTGTAAAAAAAGAAGTACTAACAGAATTGCCAGATAAAACAATAACTGTATTAAACAGCACAATGACAGATGAACAACAGGATATTTATATGTCATATTTAATAAAGGCTAGAAAGAATGTGGCAGAAGAAATAGCCGAAAATGGAATAGAAAGAAGCCAAATAAAAATACTTGCATTACTTACAAGGTTAAGACAAATCTGCTGTCATCCAAGTTTATTTATAGATAATTACGAAGGTGAAAGTGGAAAACTTACACAGTGTATAGAAATTATGAAAGATGCAATACAATCAGATCATAAGATATTGTTATTTTCAGGTTATACATCAATGTTTGATATATTAGAGAAAAAATTAAAAATGGAGAATATATCATATCTAAAATTAACAGGACAAACAAAGGTTAGTGAAAGACTAAGCATGGTGGATGAATTTAATAACAACAATGATATAAAAGTATTTTTAATTTCTTTAAAAGCTGGAGGAACAGGATTAAACTTAACAGGTGCAGATATGGTTATACATTATGATCCATGGTGGAACTTGTCGGCTGAAAATCAAGCAACAGACAGAACTTACAGAATAGGTCAAAAGAGGAATGTACAAGTATATAAATTGATAACGAAAAATTCAATTGAAGAGAAGATATATGACTTGCAAAAGAGAAAAGAAATGCTGATAGATAGTATGTTATCAACAAATCAAACATTTATAAGCAAATTGTCAAAAGAAGATATAATGAGCTTGTTTGAATAAAGATCTACTCATTTTGCTAGAAAATGTGTTAGGATATATGATAAAATTTTAATTAACGCACAATTGCCAATCATTGACAATTGTGCGTTAATCATGTTAAACTAAAGGTAGTTTTTATAAATGGGGTTGATTTAAATGGGATATAAAAATAGTAGAAAGAGTAGAAGAGATAGAGAAGAAGAAGCGGATAAAAGATTACGAAAACAAGCTATTGAGAATGTAAGAAGATATACAAAGTTATATAATGAAAAAATAAAAGCTTTAAGTGAAAGAACATTTCAACCGACAAAAGAAGAGATTAGTGAAATTTATAAAATATTAGTTTATTTATGTGATGAATATGAAATTGTGGATACAAATGCTTTATATAGTGACCAAGAGAAATTTGAAAGAAAAAGAAAGCAGGTTATTGGGGAAAGAAAAAAGATGGAAACGTTGTTAAAACGTTATGAAAGATTTATGGAAAAGCCCGATACCCAAGGCAATAAAAGAGGAGAAAAAGATGAAGGACCAGAATTATAATGATATAGTAGTTATTGGAGGCGGCCTAGCTGGATGCGAAGCTGCTTATCAAATTGCAAAAAGAGGTATAAGGGTAAAATTGTATGAGATGAAACCAGCTAAATTTTCGCCAGCACATTCTAGTGAGAATTTAGCTGAAATAGTATGCAGTAATTCGTTTAAATCTAATTTGCATACAAATGCTTGTGGATTACTAAAAGAAGAGTTAAGAATGTTAGATTCACTACTTATAAAAGTGGCAGATAAAGTAGCCGTACCCGCAGGACAAGCTCTTGCAGTTGATAGGGAAGCGTTTTCAAAGAAAGTTTCTGAAGAGTTAGAGAAAATAGATAATCTAGAAATAATTAGAAAAGAAGTTGGAACAGAAGAAATAAATCTAAAAGAGCTATCGAAAAAATCGATAGTAATTATAGCTACAGGCCCACTTACATCAGATAATTTATCAAAAGAAATATTAGCGATAACAGGACAAGAGGATTTGCATTTTTATGATGCAGCAGCGCCTATTATATCAAAAGAGAGCATAGATATGAATATTGCTTTTTGGGGAGATAGGTATGAGCAAGAAAGAGAAAAAGATGAAGATATAGAAGAGTGGAAGAACAATATAAGAAATATAGAGAAAAAGTATGAAAATAAGAGTTATATAAATCTTCCAATGAATAAAGAGGAATATGAAAAATTTTGGAATGAATTAGTAAATGCAGATATAGCAGAGTTACACGAATTTGAAAAGAGAGATATTTTCGAAGGATGTATGCCTATAGAAATAATGGCAAAAAGAGGAATAGATACTTTAAGATATGGACCACTAAAACCAATGGGATTTACAGATCCAAGAACTGGATACAGACCGTATGCGGTAGTGCAATTAAGGCAAGATGATAGCAAAGCGAGTATTTATAATATGGTTGGATTTCAAACAAATTTAAAATTTGGTGAACAAAAAAGAGTATTCAGCATGATTCCTGGTTTAGAAAATGCAGAGTTTATAAAATATGGCGTAATGCATAGAAATACATTTATAAATTCAACAAAATTATTAGATAATACATACAATTTAAAAAATAGAGAGAATATATACTTTGCAGGCCAAATTACAGGAGTAGAGGGGTATGTGGAATCAATATCATCTGGTCTTGTTGCAGGGATAAATGCTGCAAATCAAATAAAAGGAAAAGAAAAAATAGAATTTCCAGAAGAAACTATGATAGGAGCATTAGCTAAATATATATCAACAGAAAATGAAAAATTTCAACCAATGAATGCAAATTTTGGAATAATTCCAGAACTGGGAGGCAAAAGAATAAGTGATAAAAAATTAAAATATGGCAAACTATCAGACAGAGCAATAGAAAAACTACAAGAATATATTACAAGTAGCTTAAAATAATATTACAATTTGGTTAAAAAATTCCAAAAGCAAAAAAGATAGTGTATACTAATAGTAAATGTAAATTTTTTATTAAATGGAGAGAGAAAGTATGAGAATAGTAGATTTAGATTTAAAAGAAGCAATGCAAGATTTATCAGTTGAGGCATTAGAGAAGATTGAAAACAATCTTCATGGAGATGTATACGACTTATGTGGAAAATGGACAAGTTATGAAGACCCGAGGATTTATACAAGTGCACTAAAAAAGGTGATTGAACAATATAGAAAATCTGAAGGATTATCAGAATTTGAAGGATTAGATGATAAAAAAGAACATGAAAAAATAGAGGACGCAAATGAAAGATTTAAGGCTGATAATAGTGTAGAGAGATCTATGCCAGACTATGATGTGAAAAAACAAGCAAGGCAGATGGCAACTTTAAAACGCGGAGGAGTATATACTCAGGAATTTTCTGGAAAATCGTTAGAAGAATTAGAGGAAGAAAGTCATGACTTGTCGGATAGCTTTTGGGGAGCGAGTGGTGAGAAAAAGTCTGTAAAAGATCCAGTATATGGATTAGATTTTTATGAAAAGAAAAGGGTTTTGGGCTATTTAATAAATAAAGCTAGAGTAAGAGAAGCTGTTGCTAGGATTCCAGCTAAGGAATTAAGTTTAAGAAAGGAAAAGTTTGAAGAGGCAAGACAATACCCTAAATGCCTATATCCAAATGACTTTAATGAAATAGAAGCCATATATTCATTAGTTTTTGGAGATGAGCTTGCCCCTGATTTGGAGTCGTCTACAATTGTGGATATAGGGGAAGCTTTTGAAGAAAGAGAAAAAGAATTGCAAGCGTCAAAAAAAGTAGGATTATTTGCAAAATTAAAAAATTTCTTTACTAGAAGAAATCAAAAACGTTTACCAGTACTTACAACAGTGGAAGAAAAAAATGTGAATGAAAGAAACACTGAAAAGGATTTCAGGAGAAACATAAGGGTAACAAGTAATGGGCAACAATTAAATAATAGACAGGTACCTAGTAAAGGAAAAGGCAGAGATGAAGAATATGGAGAACGCTAAAAATAAAGACTGAAAATTAATTATAGGAACTAAATATATTCTTTTTTATATTTTAAGAAAACAACTAATTATAATTACTTGCTAAAATTAGTATACATAATAGTTGCAAAAAATATCAAAATATGGTAAAATAAAAATAGTTATGTTTTTATTTTGAAAGGAGAAATAAAAGATGGATGAGAAAATGATTGGGACACAAAGAAAAGGGCATGTTTACAATAGGCGAGGAACAAGAGATATAGCTCCAAAATTGGAAGAGAGAAAACTTCCAAAAAATATAGAAGATAGAATTAGTAATTTGGAAGCAAAAGTATATTTAGATAGATATAAAAAGAAATTTGAAATGGCAAAATCTACAAAAAAGAATTTAACAGATGAAATAAATACATACGTTGAAGAACAGAAGCAGTATATGACTGGGGATGTATTTTATGATCAAATACAAGAACTTATAGAAAACAAAACAAAAGAAAAGGAAAGTGCAGAAAAAGAAGAACAAACATATGAAAATCTAATGAAAGCAAAAGCAACTGAAATAAAACAAGAGATAGTTAGTAACATAAAAAGTGAATTATCAGACATCCAAAACAAAGGAAGAGAGATAAGTGATAAAATAAAAAACATGGAATTAAAAAGACACGAAGAAATGAAAAAATTTCATGATGTAAAAGATATAGAAGAATTAGATAAACAACTAGAAGAATTTAATTCTGAGTTTGATAGCTTAAAGCAGAAAGCACAGGAATTAAATAAAGAATTAAATGAAGCAGAAAAAATTACTGATATTGATGGAATAAAAATAGAAAAACAATCGATTCAAGAAAAACCAATTATACCACCAGTACAATCAGGTGCAAGAGTAAAGAATCCAACAAGACAAGCAACCATACAACCAGGTGCAAGAGTAAAGAATCCAACAAGACAAGCAACCATACAACCAGGTGCAAAATTTAAATACTTCAATGTAAAAAGAGATAAAAAGGGAATAACTATAAATGGTAAATTTATGAGTTATGAACAAATTGAAAGAGAAAATGAAAAACTAGACGAAGCAAAAGCAATACCAGCAGCAATATTAGATTTTGAAGCTCGAGATGGAGTGGATATTGAGTTAGATAAAAAAATAACTTATGCTGTAACGGCTTTTAAAGCTGAAAATCCTGAATTCGATTTAGAGGGATTCTTAGAAGAATATGAAAAATTAATAAAAGATGATAGAGACGAAAATGGTAAAAAAACTACAAAGATGGATTTAACTTATGACCTTAAAAATAAATTTATTATACTTAAGAAAGATGAAAGAAAAAAATTCAAAGAATTGAGAGAATCTGCCTATAGTGCTAGGAAGTATGCTAAGTTGGAAATGAGAGGAATAACTAAGTTAAAGTTGAACAGCAGAGCACATAGGGAAGAGGTAAAGAAAAGATTGGAATATTTACCAATGCCTAAAGAAGGAGAAGGATATAAAGAGAAAAAAACAGATAATAAAGCAGAAGAAAATAGAAATAATAAGAAAAAAATATCTAAAAGAGAGAGCTTTTTGAAATCTTTAAGACCTAAGAAAGGTGAGAAAAGTGAAAAAGATTTGAAAACAGAAGAAGAAGCTAAAGCAAAGGCAGAAGCAATAAAGGCCGCTGTTGAAAAAAAGATGCAAGAAGGATCAAAAGAAGAAAGATAGTAATTAAATATTCTGGTCAAATCCAAATATTTATGATAAAATCACATAGTAAGATACTATGTGATTTTTTTATGAAAGGAATAAAAGATATGGATATATTAATAAAAAATGCTAATTTAATCTCTATGGATACAAACAGAGAAAAAATTGAAAAAAATATGGATATTTTAATTAGAGATGATAAAATTGTAAAGATTGATAGGAATATAATATTAGAAAGTGATTTAGAAAATGAGAAAACAAAAATTATAGATGCAACAGGGAAGGTAGTTATGCCAGGGCTTATTAATACACATGCACATGTACCAATGAGCATTTTTAGAGAAACTCTAGATGGATATAATCTGCAAGACTGGCTAAACAAAAAGATTTGGCCAATGGAAGATAAACTGACAAAAGAAGATATTTACTATGCTTCTTGTTTAAGCTTTTTAGAGATGATAAAAACAGGTTGTACTACTATTAATGATATGTATTTCTTTACAGACGAAATAATTAAAGCAATGAAAGATACTGGAATTAGATTGCAAACAACAAGAACTTTAATGAATATGGGAAATGAGGCAGAAGGAGAAAATAGGCTAAAGGAACTAGAAGACTTATTAGAAAAATATAAAGATTATGACAATAAACTTACATTTAACGTTGGAATTCATGGATTATACACGTCTAATGAAAAATATGTGGAAAATTGTGTACAATTTGCTAAAGAAAATAGATTACCAGTTCATATTCATTTTTGCGAAAATAGCAAGGAAGTAAAAGATATAGAAGATGGATATACAGCAAAGCCAATAGAAGTATTAAAGAAAAACTTTAAAGGTATACATACAATATTAGCACATGGAGTTAAAATTTCTGATGAAGACATAGAACAGATAAAAGATATGGATATAGCAATTGCTCATTGTCCTGTAAGCAATTTGAAACTGGGATGTGGAATTGCAAATATAAATAAAATGCTAGAGAAAAAAATAAATGTATCTTTAGGAACTGATGGACAAGGAAGTGGAAGCAATCTAGATTTATTTGAGGCTATGAAGTATACAGCTCTTTTACAAAAAGGGAACACAGAAGACCCAGAAGTTATGATGGCATATGATGTTTTAAAAATAGGAACAATAAATGGAGCAAAGGCATTAAGCCTGGAAGAAAAAATAGGAAGTATAACAGAAGGAAAACAGGCAGACTTGATTATAATTAATCTAGATAATATTTTAGTAAAACCATTAAATGACTTAGTATCAGAGATTGTATATAATATAAAAGGCTCTGATGTAGAGACAACAATAGTTGAGGGAAGAATATTAATGGAGAATAGAAAGCTAAATGTGGGCATAGATGAAAAAGAAGTTTATAATAAATGTGAAGAAATAATAAAGAGAATATCATAACATAACAAAATGCCGAAAAAAGACGTATCATATATACACAAATCAAATTTTTTATGATAGAATCAGTAAAGCAATAAAAAGACATAAGATAGGGGAATTATAGATGTACTTAAAAAGATTAGAATTGCAGGGTTTTAAATCATTTGCAGATAAAACAATTTTAGAATTTAAACCAGGAATTACTTCAGTAATTGGTCCAAATGGGTCTGGAAAGAGTAATATTTCTGATAGTATTAGATGGGTGCTTGGAGAACAAAGCATGAAATCTCTTAGAGGTTCAAAGTCGGAGGATATTATTTTTGCTGGAACTCAAAACAGAAAATCTTTGGGCTTTGCTGAAGCTTCTATTGTTATAGATAATAGTGATGGAACACTTCCAGTTGAATATAATGAAGTTGTTGTTACCAGAAAGATTTATAGGAGTGGAGAAACAGGATATTTTATTAATAAGGTTCCATGTAGATTGAAGGATATCTTAGAGCTTTTTATGGATACAGGAATTGGAAAAGATGGATATTCGATAATAGGACAAGGAAAAATTGATGAAATATTAAGTAATAAATCTGAAGATAGAAGACACATTTTTGAAGAGGCTGCTGGTATTGTAAAATATAGAACTAGGAAGCAAGAATCTGAAAAGAAATTAGAGCAAACTAAACTTAATTTATTACGTATTAATGATATTTTAACTGAAATTGAAGGACAAATAGAACCTTTAAAAATTCAGTCAGAAAAGGCTAAACAATTTTTGAGTTTGCGTGAAGAATTAAAAAGTATTGAGGTTGGATTATTTTTATACAATATTAATGTGTATAAAGAGAAAATTGAACAAATAGCTAAAGATATTGAGATTTTAGATAGTCAAAAGGAAGATGAAGATTATAAATTAGATAAACTACAAGAGTCTAAGGAAGAATTAAAAAATAAGCTTGAAGAAATTATAAGAACAATAGAAGAAACCCAAAATATTGGTTTTGAAAGCAAAAATCAAATAGAGAAAATAAATTCTGACATTAGTGTGTCTAAAGAAAAAATATCTAATAATGGAATAAATTCAGAAAGATTTGCAAGAGAAATAGAAGACTTAAATACTAGAATTGCAGAGTTAGAAGAAGAAAAGAAAAATAAGATAGAACGAAAAGATAACTTATCAAGTAATAGAGAAAAGTTTGAAAAAGAGCTAAAAGAAAAAGAGGAAGAATTAGAAAAGCTAACTAAGAAGTTATCAAATAAAGAATTGGAAATAGAAGAAAAGAAGAAAAAGGTTGAGGCTAATACTGATAGCAAGTATGAAAGACTGAATGAAATTAATACATATGAAGTTAACTTTGAAAATCTAGAAAAAAGAGAAAGAGTTCTAAAACAAGAAATTCAATCAATTATCTCTGAACTAGATTCTACTCGTTTAAACAAACAGGATATTTCACAAGGATTTTTAGAAATTGATAACATAAGGAATAAAGCTTTAAAAGAGTTAGAAAATGTAAAAGGCAAAAAAGAAAATGCTGTTTCAACAGTAAAAGATTTTGATGAACAGATAAATAAGCTAACATATGAATTTAGAATGAGAGATTCTAGATTAAAATTTTTGCAAGAAACTGAAAAAGAAAAAGATGGATATATAAAAAGTGTAAAATCATTGCTTACAGCTTGTGAAAAAGATGCTAACTTAAATAAAGGTGTAGAGGGAGTTCTAGCTAGCTTGATTTCAGTTGACAAAAAGTATGAGACAGCAATAGAAATGTGTTTAGGACAAGCAATGCAAAACATTGTTACACAAAAAGAAGAGGATGCTAAGAGATTAATTGAGTATTTACGCGCTAATAATTTAGGTAGAGCAAGCTTTTTGCCTATTGCATCTGTACATGGAAAAAAATTGGAAAATATTAATTCTAAGGGAATAGATGGAGTTATTGGTTGTGCTTCAGATTTAGTTAAAATAGATAAAAAGTATGTGGAAATCATACAAAATTTACTGGGAAGAACAGTAATAGTAGAAGATATGAATTCCGCAATAGCTTTAGCAAAGCAAAATAATTATTCATTTAGAATAGTAACAATATCTGGAGACGTAATTAATCCGTCGGGAGCAATTACTGGTGGTTCTGTGGCTCAAAAGACAGTAAATATTTTAGGAAGAAGCAGAGAAATAGAAGAGCTAAAAGATAATTTAGAAAAACTGAAAAAAGAAATAGAAAAGATAAATAAAGAAAAAGAAGAATATTCAGTTGGAATTACAGATATTATAGAAAAATCCGCAGCATTAGAAAAACAATTACAAGATATTGAAATTAAATATGCAACAGAACATCAAAAATTAGAATTAGTTGATGGAAGTGTAACTCGACTAGAAAATAATTTGGCAAAGGCAAAAAAAGAAACAGAAGATATAAAGAAACAAAAAGAAGAAATAACTGCAAGTAAAGAAGGTACAAAGCAAGTTATTGAAAATCTTGAAAAAGAGATAGAATCATTAAATGCAGAAATTGCAAGTTTTGCGGAATTAAATAAAGATGATCAACAATACATAGACAATTTGAATTTAGATATTACAGATTTAAAAATATCGGTATCTTCTTTTGATGAAAGTAGCACATCAATTGACGAGATGGTAGAAAGAATAAATACGGATATAGAAAATGCAAAGTCTAACATAGAAAACAAAAAAGCAGAAATAGCTAATATAAAAGATGAAACATCAAGACTAGAACAAGACATTGCCGATTTTTATGCTAAGATAGAAAAAATAAAAAATGATGTAGAAAACAGTTCTACAAAAATTGAGAGCTTAAGAAAACAAAAAGAAGAAATAGCTAAAAAACAAGAAAAGGTTGATTATCAAATATCAGAACAGTTTGAAGTTATAAATGGATTGAAAGAACAATTGTTAAAAGCAGAAAGCAAGAAAACAAAACAAGAACAGGACTTAGAAGATGTAGTTAACAAGTTATGGGAAGAATATGAAATAACTCCGAATAGTGCAGGAGAATACAAAAAACCAGATAATGTTCAAGTTGCACAAAAAGTTACAAATGAATTAAGAGCTAAAATTAGAGATTTAGGAAGCATTAATATTGATTCGATTGAAGAATACAAAAAAATGCAAGAAAGATATGACTTTATGAATGAGCAAAGATATGATTTGGAGGAATCAATTGCAAAATTAAGAAATGTTATATCTGAGATGACAAACACAATGAAGAGTCAGTTCTCAGAGCAATTTAAAAAGATTAATGCAAACTTTAATGAGGTATTCATAGAACTTTTCGGAGGTGGAAAAGCAGAGTTAATTTTAGAAGATACAGATAATGTATTAGAGTGTGGAATTGATATACGAGTACAACCACCAGGAAAGAAACTACAAAATATGATGCTTTTATCTGGAGGAGAAAAAGCATTAACTGCAATAGCAATATTATTTGCAATATTAAAAATAAATCCAGCACCATTCTGTATATTAGACGAAATTGAAGCAGCTTTGGATGATGTAAATGTAAATAGATTTGCATTATACTTAAAAAAATTCAGCAATGATACACAATTTTTAGTAATAACACATAGAAAAGGTACAATGGAAATAGCAGACACGGTATACGGTGTAACAATGGAAGAGAAGGGAATAAGTAAGCTGTTGTCAATGAATTTAAAGAATTAAAATAATTTTAAGTTCTAATTTTAGGACAAGAAGAATACTATGTATGTATAAGACATGCATAGTATTTTTTGATTGGAGGAAAGGTTTATGTGGTATACTAAAGACTTAGAGACTATAACTAAAGAACTTAGAAGTAATGTAGAAAGGGGGCTGAATGAGGAAGAAGTACATAGAAGAATTGAGAAATATGGTAAGAACAGATTAAAAGAAAAAAAGAAAGAGAGTATGTTTGTTAGATTTATTAAACAGTTTAATGATTTTATGATAATTATACTAATAATTGCATCTATTGTTTCTGCTGTAATTGCCTATGTGGAGGGCTCTGGAGATTATATTGATTCAATAATAATAATTGCAATTGTTATTTTTAATGCCATAATGGGATTGGTTCAGGAAACAAAAGCAGAAAAATCGTTAGAGGCGTTGAAAAAATTGTCGGCACCTATTAGCAAAGTTAGAAGAAGTGGAAAGGTTGTGGAAGTTGATTCTAGTGAAGTAGTTCCAGGAGATATTGTTATACTTGAAGCGGGAAATTATGTTCCAGCAGATTGCAGGATTATTAAGAGTAGTGATTTGAAAATTGAAGAATCTAGTCTAACAGGAGAAAACGCACCTGTTACTAAAAATGAAGGTGTTATCTTAAAAGAAAAAGTTGCACTGCGGAGATATGGTAAATATGGCATTTGCAACTTCTATAGTAGTAAATGGTCATGGTGAAGCTATTGTTACAGAAACAGGTATGAATACAATGGTTGGAAAAATAGCCAATATGATTATAGAGGACGAGTCACCTGAAACTCCTATTCAAAAGAAACTTGCAGAAGTTGGAAAGATGCTTGGTACGGGATGCTTAATAATTTGTGTAATAATATTTGTTATTGGAGTATTTAAGAAGATACCAATAACAGAGATGTTTATGACTTCTGTAGGGCTAGCAGTAGCTGCAATTCCAGAGGGATTACCTGCAATTGTAACTATAATGTTATCTATAGGAGTAACTAAAATGGCAAAGAAAAATAGTATTATAAGAAGGTTGCCTGCGGTAGAAACATTAGGAAGCAGTAGTGTTATATGTTCTGATAAAACAGGAACATTAACTCAAAATAAAATGACAGTTACCAATGTTAAAAATGTTTTTGGAGAAGCTAACTTAGAAGATAAGGAATTAATATTAAAGTTAGGAATGATGTGTACAGATGCAAATTTGCAAATGGAAAATGGGATAAAAGTAGTAAGAGGAGAACCTACTGAAAATGCAATAGTAAATGCAGGAATACAAAATGGATTAGACAAGTCAAAATTATATGAACAAATGAATAGGGTTTCTGATATTCCATTTGATTCAAAAAGAAAAATGATGACTACAATACATAAGTGGGGAGATAAATATAGAATAATAACAAAAGGGGCACCTGATGTTTTATTAAAAAGATGTGATAATTATTACTATAATGGAAAAGTTGAACCAATATATAGTAAAAAAACTTTGATAGAAAGAGAAAATAATCAAATGGCAGCAGAGGCTTTAAGAGTTATTGCTGTGGCGTATAAAGATGTAAGTGTATTGCCAAAAAACTTGGTAAGTGAAGAAATTGAAAATAATTTGACTTTTGTAGGACTAATTGGAATGATGGATCCACCAAGAGAAGGTGTAAAAGAAGCTGTTAAAACGTGTAGAAAAGCAGGAATAAAAACTGTTATGATTACAGGTGATCATATTCAAACTGCAAAAGCTATTGCAAAAAATTTAGGAATTTTAAGAACAGGTGATTTAGCAATAGATGGGACTGAGTTAGATAAAATTAGTCAAGAAACATTAAATTCAAATATTATGAAATACTCAGTATTTGCAAGGGTTTCACCTGAACATAAAGTAAAGATAGTTAAGGCATATCAAAGTACAGGGGCAGTTGTTGCAATGACAGGAGATGGAGTAAATGATGCACCAGCTCTGAAAAATGCAGATATAGGAATAGCAATGGGAAAAGGAGGGACAGATGTAGCAAAAAATGCAGCAGATATGATTTTAGTTGATGATAATTTTGTTACAATAGTTGAGGCTGTAAAACAAGGAAGAAACATTTTTGATAATATAAAAAAAGCTATTCATTTTCTAATATCAACTAATATAGGTGAAATAGTTGCAATATTTATGGGATTATTATTAGGTATAGATTCACCATTGCTTGCGATACAACTATTGTGGGTTAATCTAGTAACAGATTCATTTCCAGCTATTGCACTTGGGCTAGAAAGACTAGAGCCAGATATAATGAATAGGTTACCACGCAATCCTAAAAAGAGTTTATTTGCAGATGGATTATGGGGAAGGATTATAGTTGAAGGAATTATGATTGGAATGTTAACATTACTTAGTTTCAGTATAGGTAATAAATTTTATGGAATTAAAGTTGCAAGAACAATGGCGTTTGTATCATTGGGATTACTAGAATTGGTACACAGTTTTAATATAAAAAGTGAAGAAAGTATATTTAAATATAGTCCATTTGAAAATAAGTATTTGATAGGAGCTTTTTTATTAGGAGCATTTTTGCAAGTTGGAGTGGCTTTAATAAAACCAGTTGCAGATGTATTTCAATTAGTAATGCTAAGCAAAGAACAATGGCTATATACAATATTAATTTCTATTTCACCAATAGCAATAATAGAAATACAGAAAAAATTAAATACATTAAGAAAAGATAGAATAGTGTACGAGAGCTCTGTTAAGGTGGCTCAAAATTAATTGAAAGATAAAAAAGTGAGAAAACAAGAGAAAAAACGAGCATATGAGAGCATAAATGAAGAAAAGTAGTGAAAATAACTGATTTTGAACGCTGAAAATTGTAGAAAAATGCAAAAAAAGGCAGAAAATAGTATAAAATATTTGAAATTGCATAAAATATATAGTATAATAGAAGAGTCGCAGTTAAAAAGGAGAGTGAATATATATTTTAAGCAATAAAAGAAAATACTGCACGAAAGAGATTTTTAAGATACTAGGATTAATAGTATTTGCAATCTTATTAATACTATCAATAATTGTAATTAAATATAGTCCGGTATATGTAGTAAGTTATAATGGACAGGAAATAGGATATGTAAAAGATAAAGATGAATTAGATAGCATAATACAAAATCAAGTATTAACATCTGATAATCCAAGTGCATTATTTACTACATTAAATTCAAAATTGACATACGAATTTAAATTAGCTGATATAGAAAGAACGAATGAAGATGAAGTTATAGAGATATTATCAAACGATACAACAACAATGTATAAAGTTTATGCGATTAATTTAGATAATGAGCTAAAAGCATATGTAAATACATGGGAGGAAGCAGAAGAAATAGTATCTCAAATGAAAGAGGAATATTCAGATTCCATAGATGTGAATATTACCGTAACAGAACAGTACACAGAAAATATCAATGACTTAGGTATTCTTGAATTAGCTGAAGCTAAAACCGAAATAAATAGCGACTTGAGAACTATAAAAGATGAACAGGAAAGAATAGCGGCAGCTACATGTAATGGAGTGTATCTAGGAGTAAAACCAGTTTCTGGTAATATAACGTCAAGATATGGAGCAGTAGAAAGTGTGAGAAATCATACGCATGCTGGATTAGATATTGCAGCACCAGCTGGAACTCCAATAAAAGCTGTTGCTGAAGGTACAGTATCATATGCAGGTTGGATGAGTGGATATGGATACTTAGTTATAATAGACCATGCTAATGGGGTACAAACATATTATGGACATTGTAGCAAGTTATATGTATCGAGTGGTCAATCTGTGGATGCGGGAGATGTAATTGCTGCAGTTGGTTCAACAGGTAACTCTACAGGTAACCATTTACACTTAGAAATAAGAGTTAATGGAGAAAAAGTAAATCCGCAAAAATATTTATATAATTAATAAAGGAAAACTAAATTAATAAACAGTGATGTTTGATGGTTTAGTTTTTTGTATAATAGGAAAGTTATACTGACTTTTCAAATAAATAAAACATTGTATAGAAATTAAAAATTATTTTAAAATATCTCAGGTAATTCACAATTCTTTCACAAACATAGTGTATTATACAATTGTAAAAGTTAATTTTAGTTTCTTATAAAAAATAGAATATAATTAAAGTGGAGGAATTTAAGATTATGAGAGAAGAAAAAAAAGAAGAAAGAAATCCTGATGTAATAATAGAAAACAAATCAGGTAAAGAATTTAAAGCAGCAAAGATATCAAACAACAAAAAGAAAGGGGAGTTTGCAAAAACAATAGCTGTACCATTTTTATGTGGTGTTTTAGGAGCAGGAATTGTTGTAGGAACATGCTTTGGAGTGCCAAGTATAAAAAATAACTTATTAGGAAATAATAGTGCAACTACAACAACATCTACATCAACAAGTAATGGTTCAAGTGGAAATATTAATACAAACTTTATATCACTTTCTAACTATTCAGAAACTGGAACTGCGGTAGCGCAAAAGGTTCTTCCTTCAATAGTTGGTATAACAGTTGAATACTCGGTTAGTTCAATATTTATGAATCAATCTACAACTGCTCAAGCACAAGGTTCTGGAATTATAATAAGCCAAGATGGATATATATTAACAAATAATCATGTTATAAATTCATCTTCATCATCTTCATATTATGCAATAGGAGAAGCAAACAAGGTAGAGGTATATTTATATAATGATGAAACAGCATATGAAGCTAAAGTTGTTGGAACTGATGAACAAACTGACTTAGCTGTAATAAAAATAGAAAAAGAAGGCTTAACAGCAGTAGAATTAGGAGATTCTGACACAGTTCAAGTTGGAGAATTTGCAATGGCTGTAGGAAATCCTTTAGGAATGCAAAGTAGTGTAACATCCGGAATGATTAGTGCTGTAAACAGAGATGTAACAGATTCAGATGGAAAGATATATAAATTAATTCAAACTGATGCAGCTATTAATTCTGGAAACAGTGGTGGAGCATTAGTTAATAGTGAAGGAAAAGTAATAGGTATAAATACCCTAAAGGTATCTGCAACTGGAGTTGAAGGTATGGGATTTGCTATACCAATTAATTCGGCAAAACCAATATATGAAGATCTAATTCAATATAATAAAGTTCGTAGACCATATATAGGAATTACAGGAAGAGATTTAGATGAGAAAACGGCAACATATAATAAATTAGTAAAAGGTGCATATGTTGTTAGTGTAGAAGAATATTCACCAGCAGAAAAAGCCGGAATAAAGGTTGGAGATGTAATAGTTAAGGCAGACGGAAAAGAAGTTACAACAATGGATAAATTAAATGAGGTAAAAAATGCTCATTCAATAGGAGATACTATGACTATTACTGTAAACAGAAATGGAAAAGAAAAAGATTTAACAGTAACCTTAACAGAACAACCATAAGTAAATAGTATTAGAATAAACTCAGATTATTTACATTTAGTTCACAAAAAGGACAAAAACTATTGGTATTATAATAACATGGTTAGTAACTGTTATACCTTACTAACTACAAAACAAAAACATCCCCTTTTATTTTCAAATCAGCCAATGAGTGGCTGATTTTTTTGTCCAACATTGCATGGATGTTCTCTCATATAGTCTTGCAAATACAAGCTACTTTGTTGTATAATGTGTTTGAAAATTGAAAGATGAAGAAAGGATGTTAAAAATGAAAATAAGAGATAACAAAGGAATGGGATATATACAAGTAATAATTATAATAGTATTTGTTGCTATGGTTGTCGCCGGCGGAATTTATTATATAAGAATGAGATTAAATAAAGAATATAACGAAACAATTAAAACAAATATGTTGTTAATAGAATGGAAAGTTAAAGATTACAAAGATAAAAAAACAGCTTCTAAGGAAGAATTTGTAGGACTGGGTTCCAAGTTATCAGAGATGCAAGACGATAGTGTGATTTCGGAAGTACTATCTAAAGGAATAATAGAAAATAGTCAATATGATAAATATTATGTTTTAGAAGATGGGGATTTAGCTAATTTATCTTTAGAGGTTAGTAATGAAGAGGGAGCATACTATATTGTGAATTATGATACAATGGATATTGTATTTTCTAAAGGGTGTAGATATGATAAAGATAAAATCTTATATAGATTATCTGATATAGAAAATGAAAACTAAATGAAAAAATTATATGGAGAAAAGTGGCATGAAGGAAAAAGAAGAACAAAGATTAATTGAATTAAAAAAAATAGAACAAGAAATATATAATGAAGGAAAAGAACTTATTTGTGGTATTGACGAGGCAGGAAGAGGACCTTTGGCAGGACCTGTTGTGGTGGCAGCTGTTATTATGCCGAAAGATTCAATGATTGAAGGTGTTAATGATTCGAAAAAAGTTTCAGAAAAGAAAAGAGAAATACTTTATGAAAAAATAATTGATGAAGCAATTTCATATGGAGTTGGAATAATTGACCAAAAGGAAATTGACATAATAAATATTTTAAATGCAACTAAAGAGGGTTTAACAATGGCTGTGCAAGAATTGAATCCAAAACCTAATTTAATTATAGTTGATGCCTTAAATAAAATCGACACATTGGGTATTCCATATAAATCAATAATAAAAGGAGATGCAAAATGCTATTCTATAGCTGCAGCATCAATTATTGCAAAGGTTACAAGGGATAGAATAATGAGACAATGGGACGAAGTATATCCTCAATATGGTTTCAGCAAGCATAAAGGATATGGAACATCAGAACATATAAAAGCTATAAAGGAATATGGATTATGCCCATTACATAGATTATCATTTGTCAAAAATATAGTAGGGAAATAAAAAATAATTGAGAATATATAAGATATAGAAAGGTAGAAAGATGAACATATTAGATATAATTGGAAAAAAAAGAGATAAAAAAGAATTAACTAAAGAAGAAATATATTATTTTGTTGATGAATATACAAAAGGAAATATCGCTGATTATCAAGCGGCTGCATTAGTTATGGCTATATATATTAATGGAATGAATAATAGAGAAACAACGGATTTAACACTGGCAATGGCAAATTCTGGAGATGTTTTAGACTTGTCAGAATTAGGAGATGTTGTAGATAAACATAGTACAGGAGGAGTAGGTGACAAAGCTACTTTAATACTTATGCCATTGGTAGCAAGTTTAGGTGTGAAGGTCGCTAAGATGTCTGGGCGAGGATTGGGAATAACAGGAGGAACAAAAGATAAGTTAGAAGCTATCCCAGGATATAAGACAGATATAACAATAGAACAATTTATAGAAAATGTGAAAAAAATAAACATAAGCTTAATTGGCCAAACTTTAAATCTAGCACCAGCAGATAAAAAATTATATGCTTTAAGAGATACTATAAACTGTACAGCTAATATTCCTCTAATAAGTTCTAGTATCATGAGTAAAAAAATTGCAGCAGGAAGCAATAAGTTAGTGATTGATGTTACTTGTGGAAGTGGAGCTTTTATGAAAAGTATAGATGAAGCTATAGAATTATCAAATACCATGATAAACATAGGAAAATTAGCCAATAAAGAAACTGTATGCGTGATAACAAATATGGAACAACCACTAGGAAGAATGGTTGGAAACACACTAGAAGTAATTGAAGCAATTGATGCTCTAAAGGGAAAAATTGAAGAAGATGTAAAAGAAGTTGTGCTTGAACTTGGAGCATATATTTTAATGCTAGATGGTAAAGGAAATGACATAAATGAAAATAAAAAAATGATGCAAGATGCAATAGATAATGGAAGTGCATTTAGAAAGTTTGAAGAATTAATTTCAAATCAAGGTGGAGATGTTTCATACATTAATAATGTGGAAAAGTTTGAAAAAGCAAAATATAAAATTCCTGTAATTTCAAATAAAAAGGGATATGTAAAAAGTTTAAATGCTGAAGAAGTAGGAAAAATAGCATCATATCTTGGAGCTGGAAGAATGAGGAAGGAAGATGCCATTGATTATAGTGTTGGTATAGAGCTTAATAAAAAGGTTGGAGATTTAGTTGAAGAAAATGAAATATTAGCATATGTATATGCTAATGATGAAACAAAAGGAAACCATGCCCAAAAAGCACTATTGAACAACTATGAAATTATAAATGAACAAATAGAAAAAATGAAAGAAATTTTACAAATAATTAAAAAATAAGTTTAAAACATGAAAGAATGAATGGTGCTTCTTGTCGATATTAATAGAAAATATCAAAACTGCTTTGTCGAAATTTTGTACACGAAAATCCTTGACTTTTTTTACTAACTAGTATAGTATTAGGTCAAGGTTTTTTATTCGATTTTTTTATTCTTAATAATTTTATTCATTGCAGGAGATATAGATCCTCACAAAAAATATATCACGAGAGAGTGGAAGCTAAAAAAAATATAAAGAAATTTACGTAAGAAAAATATATAATAAATTATTCTATAAATAAAGAAAGGAAATGATAGAAAATGAATGATGAAGGAACTATGCAAATAATAAAGGTATTAAATACTTTTATGGATACAATTAGAAAAGAGATGAATGCAGGATTTAGTGAGCTGAAGGAGATGATTTTAGAAGACAGAAAAGAGCTTGCAAAATTTAAAGCTTTGTATGAAAGAAATAGAGAAGAGGACAAAAAGGAAGTTGCAGAGTTAAAAAAAGAATTAGCAGATTTTAAGGCATTATATGAGAAGAATAGAGCTGAAGATAAAAAGATATATGAGAAAAACAGAGCTGAAGATAAAAAGATATATGAGAAAAACAGAGCAGAAGATAGAAAAGAAGTTGCAGATTTAAATAAGAAATTTGAAGATTTCAAGGCATTATATGAGAAGAATAGAGCGGAAGATAAAAAGATGTATGAGAAGAATAGAGCGGAAGATAAAAAGATGTATGAGAAAAACAGAGCGGAAGATAGAAAAGAAGTTGCAGATTTAAATAAGAAATTTGAAGATTTTAAAGTTTTATATGAAAAAAATAGAAAAGAAGATAAGGATGAAATAGTTAACAGAGTGTTGGATGGAATTTGGCAGTGGCATCAAAACATAGAAAATACATTAGACATACATAGTAAACAGATTAGAGAATTACAGGAAGTAGTTGGAATAGCAAATTAAGACCGAAATTAAATGTTGCAGTCTTGGCAAAATAAAGCATGCACATTTATATAAATGTGCATGTAAAAATTAAAAAAGAAAATTATTAAGAATTATGCTTTTATCTGAGGATCAGTTGTAACTAGACCTAAATTAGAAAAAGCAGAATTGATTTCAGAATTTTTTAAAAATCTGTTTACATTCTTTATTTGAATTCCAGTAGAAGAAGCAAGAGATTCTACCGATATAGTATTATCATTTTCAGATAAAAAATTTTTTAAAATAGAAATTTCATTGTTATCTTTTGATAAACATTTTGGACAAACGCAATCATTAGAAACAAAGAAACATCCACAACGTTCACATTTATTTAAATTCATTTGTAATTCCTCCTATGTAAAGATATAAACATTGTATCATAAATAAATAAAAATATAAATAGATAAAGTGAAATATAGGTTTAAAATAGATATGTCACAAGAACATTAAAAATAAAATATTGAA
>OIYO01000632.1_pt1 | contig 26704 bp, 27 predicted proteins | sample 1588191 | NCBI WGS metagenome assembly OIYO01 (sample SAMN03283275) | human gut metagenome | biome: human-associated habitat; material: feces | host: Homo sapiens | place: Peru | collected 2012 | reverse complement strand
TATGTGTATTTGGAATTTCTCATTTTGGCTTGTACTATTTATATTCTAGCACCAGGCTATGAAAGAATTACTTGATAATGGCAGCCAGACACAGGATAATTACGAAATATGGAAGACTATCCGCCCAAGTGTGACAAAGGTAACCCACGAATAACAATCATTTTATCCGTTTGCTATCAGCTTTCTAGTAAATAGCGAAAGGATGGTGCTTATGAAGTTACCCAACGGATACGGAAGCGTTGTAAAACTTTCCGGCAAAAGAAGACGACCTTATCAAGTTAGAAAGACTATAGGCTGGCACTACGATGAGGTGAAAAACAAACAGGTTCAGGATATGATTACAATTGGATATGCAGCTACCAGAGCTGAAGGCTTGCAAATGCTTGCTGATTACAATAATAATCCATTTGATACCAAGGCTGCTAAGATGACATTTTCAGATGTCTATGAAGAATGGTCAAAGCGTAAGTTTCCTACTATATCTGAATCTAATGTAAAAGGATACACAGCATCCTATAAATCCTGTGAATCTCTTTACAACAAAGTTTTCAAGGATATTAAATTAGTTGATTTACAGACTGTTATTGATACCTGCGGTAAGAATTTTCCTACTCTCAAGAAAATCAAAGTCCTGTTTAACCAGCTATTTGATTACGCTTTGAAAAATGATATTTGCAACAAAGATTATTCAAACTTCGTTGATATTGTTCAATACAAGGATCGTAACCCTAACAAATACGATAGAAACAAGTTTGAGAAAAATGAAATTGATATTATCTGGGAACAAAAGGAAGACAAATATTATCAGATAGTATTGATGCTCCTATATAGCGGAGTCCGTATCTCTGAAATGCTTGATTTGAAGAAAGAGAATGTTCATCTGAATGAACAGTATTTTGATGTTATCTGTAGTAAAACAGAAAATGGTATCAGAAAAGTTCCAATAGCAGACAAAGTTCTGCCATATTACAAAGCCTGGTATGAATCCTGCCCTGAATGTGAATATTTACTTCATACAGAAGCTGGAAAACATTTTGAATACCGAAACTACTACGATAGCTATTTCAAGCCATTGATGGAACAGCTAGGTATTAATCGTACACCTCACTGCTGCAGACATACATGCATCTCAATGTTAGCAGAAGCTGGTATTAACCAGACGATTATCAAAAAGATTGCGGGGCACTCAGGTGCAATGACACTCACAGAGAAAGTGTATACCCACTTTGATATAAAGGAGCTTGTAGATGCGATTAATAAGATTTAAACAAAGAAAAGGACATTCCCCAGTATCTCTACTGAAAAATGTCCTATACATATCAATATCTTTGTTGCATACCTGCTGCATATGTGTTGCATTTGATATAAATTCCAGCACATCTGACAACTTTCCACAACTTCTGCAACCCTTGTAAAATGAGCTTTTCTTGATATCTTCGTTTCCGAAAGATTATCTCTTTGAGAACTGTGGTGCACGACGTGCAGCTTTGAGACCGTATTTCTTACGTTCTTTCATACGAGGATCACGTGTTAAGAATCCTGCTTTTTTCAGAACTGGTCTGTAATCTGCATCTACATTTAATAATGCACGAGCGATACCATGGCGGATTGCTCCTGCCTGTCCTGTGTATCCACCACCACGAACGTTTACTAAAACGTCGAATTTATCAGCTGTCTCAGTAGCTGCTAATGGCTGACGAACAACAACTTTTAAAGTCTCTAATCCGAAATATTCGTCCATGTCTCTTTTATTGATGGTAATTTTACCTGTTCCAGGTACTAAATATACTCTAGCAACAGATGATTTTCTTCTTCCTGTTCCGTAATACTTTGTATTAGCCACTGTTTTTCCCTCCTAATTAAAATGTTAAAGCTTCAGGTTTCTGAGCTGCATGTTTGTGATCCGGTCCAGCATATACAAATAATTTTGTATACATTTCTCTTCCTAAAGGTCCCTTTGGAAGCATACCTTTTACAGCGTGCTCAATAACTCTTTCCGGGTGTTTTGCTAACATTTCTTTTAATGTGGTTTCTTTCATTCCACCTACATAATCGGAGTGACTGTAGTAGATCTTCTGATCTAATTTTTTACCAGTTACTTTGATCTTCTCTGCATTAACAACGATCACATAATCACCTGTATCGATGTGTGGTGTAAAGATAGCTTTATTTTTTCCTCTTAATACTTTAGCAACTTCAGATGCTAAGCGTCCTAATGTCATACCTTCAGCGTCAACTACATACCATTTTCTATCAATGGTAGCTGGGCTAGCCATAAAAGTTTTCATTGATCTTCCTCCTAGAAATAATGTTCGAAAACGCTCCACCATGTGAATGTCCTGGACACATCGCTTCTGCGTTCTTAATTGTTTATAGTTTAAATGTCGCTCCGGGGCTTTTGGATTGACATTAATTCACTATCACAGACCTATATATTATAGTACACGTCTCCATGTGTGTCAATATTTTTTTATATAAATTTGGCAGTAATTCCAATATAAAAAGAAAATGCGAACCAGAGTTTCTTTCCCTCTTTTCGCATTTTCTTTTAAAACTTCATATACTTCTTTCCGTTATAAAAAAACTCTTATTTCCCAACAAAAATGATTTTATCGCTCTGCCAGAAATTCACATCATACTCCAGTTCTACACTCTGCGCATCCTGTGGCACTTCAAAATAAATCGTTCCCTGTGTCTCTCTTCCCGTAGATAATGTTGCATCCAGTCCACTGTCATCCCCGACCCATGACTGATCCACTTTGGAATTATCAGCATAACACTCCCAGTCCATCATAGAAGATACTGCCTGATCTGTATCAGAAATATTTTCAAATTTAAGTTCAAACTGCCAGTATTCATAACCATCCTTTGGCTGCAGGAACTCATTATCGCTTTCATACACGCCTGCCGAAACAAATGTGATTTTAAAATTCTCAGTTTCTACAACATCTCCAACCTGAAAAACATTGTTTACTTCCTCTTCCTGTGCGGTCTTATCATCCGATGTGTCCTTTGTATCGGTCTCTTCTTTTACTGTAGCAGTTCCTGTCGTTGCTTCTCCTACCTTCTGCGGATTTTTATCCTTGTCATCTCCGCCACCGGAAACTGCCGCGATCAGGATAATCACAACAACTGCGATAATAATCCATTTTCCGATGCCGCCCTGTTTCTTTCTACAATTCGGGCATACTTTTGCTCCTTTGGGTATCTCACTTTTACAGTGTTTACACAGCTTCATACCATTTTCCATTTTCTAATCCTCCTTGATTTATCTTACTAAATCCTATTTTATCCTACTTTATCCTATTTAGTGGTATATGTCAATCATTTATCGTATATATAAAAAGTATGGTGTTTTTTAACACTTTTACTCTGAAAACGAAATGAGGTTCCTTATGAAGCCACTAAAAAGTAAAGTAAGTATTACACTTGATTCTGATATTATCGAACAGCTCAAACAGCTCGCAGAAAAGGACGACCGCTCCTTTTCCCAATATATCAATATGGTCTTAAAAGAATATCTGACCGAGAAGATCCAAAAGAAAGAAAACTAAACACAGGAGGCAGTTATGACTAATTTTGATGATTTGTGCAGTTTAATTTCAAGCAAAGTTCCATACGCAGACCTGCCGTACCAGAATAAAACCGGAGTAGGACATCTCTTAAAAGATAAATATCAGCAATATTTAAACGCGACAAACACATACCTTACTATTGAACCTGAGATCTGCCGCAACCTTCTGGATGCTTGGGAATCGTATATCAATGATCCGGATGAAGCATACAAACAGTTTTCAAATGCCATGCGTTTTATCGAAGAAGATATTTTAGCTGTGAGCAAATATTATCGTAAATTCCGCTTAAACAACTATTACAAAGCACGATATAGTTCTTCTGACAAATTAACAAAGCGATCCGATCTATTTCATCTTCCATTTGAGTTAAAACCATGTTTTTTCCGGTACAGCACAGACAAACAGCACTTTCTCTATCTTGGTGCAACGCCCTACATCTGTTATATGGAATTGGGAGATTCTGTAGAAAATACGGACGATCTGTATTTTTCCCGATACGAATTGCCAGATACCTATACTCTTTTAAGTGTCGGTATCCTGCCTTACGAAATGCTGGATTTTGTGTCGGAAGACTATAAACAGAAAGTACCGGATCTTGAAGCTTTATTAACGCATTATATCCGGATTCTTCCGCTCATTATGGCTTCTTCTATCAAAAAAAGTACAAATACTTCAATCGGAGATCCAGAGGAATACTACATTCCACAGCTACTGACCAGATGGGTTTTAGAGCACCATAACACCTATGATGGCATTGAGTATTTTTCAAATGCGGTTCCGACCCACTCCAGATATAATTACAGGCTGTATCACAATGTCGTAATCCCTGCCAAAAAAGAACTCTCCACTGGCTTTTGTCCGGAGCTTTCAAACGAATTAAAATTAACAAAACCATTCTGTATAAATGGCATTAACCTGTACGGAGAAAATTATACCGATCCACCTATCAAGGCACTCCTTTCGAACGGACGTATCCCTGTCCCATCAGACGATAACCGCGAGGTCCATTACAGCACCTCGGGCTTTCATCATATAGAATACATATTAAGTACTTATCCCGCTGATTATGTATTTTCCCAGCATTAACTTTTCTATTCCATCACATGCAGGTGAATCCAAAAACGGAGCAGAGATTTTAACAATCCCTGCTCCGTTTTTTACTTTGCCATTATTTTCAGTTCTGCCACCGAACTTCTCCCTGCTCCAACAATGGATAACGAATCAATTCACTTCCATCCAGATCTTCCCGGTGCATGTCCACTGCGGTGATCTGATGATTTCCGTACGTTGTATAGTAGTAAATTCCTCTGCTCGCGTTACAGCAGGAAGTGTAGATCGTAATCTCGTATTTTCCTTCCGCCACTTCACAGCATCCGCGCTGCTGATCCACTGAACCTAAAATATGGAAAAACTGGCTTACGCTCTCCTGCTCGCTGTCACCGGATACGGAATTTTGCTTCGTATATGCCACACGCGCAAAACGAGAGGCAGAAGATAAATCTCCCGGCAGTCCGAGTGCGCCCATGCCACGGCTGTATGTGTGAAGTGGAAGTTCCTCTGACCAGTTATTTTCCGGCTGTTTTGGTGAAAGGTTCATATAATTGTTGAGCAAAAACATCTGTGTCTCAAATGGCGGGTTGTTCGTCAGGACACCCACTTTATTCTCATAGATGTGCAGTCCGTCTGCCATACATTCTACAGTAAGGGTCTCTTTCTCATCCGCAATGATCCAGTGAAGCTGTGCAGTCGGAAGCTGCTCACTGAATGGTGTTCCGACCAAATTCATTTTATCAAGCAACGCCCGGGCTTCCTTAACCGAGTCACACTGACTTAAGATCCATGGGATAAATTCGTACTGCGCGACATTCTCCCTGTCATTTTCCACTTCCTGATATACGGCATTTCCCACGAAATTAAGGCCTGCCATTCCAAGTCCTTTTTCATTGATCGCGTCATAATAAAGAGGATAATCACCTGCCACATGCGCCATTCCAAGGATGGCATAATGGGTCTTCTTTTCCCCCATATACCGGAATTTCAGCACATAATTACGCGGTGTTATCGTGATCTCATCCCCATATGACATCTCATAATCTAACGTTCTTCCTATATAAAAATCTTTTGTCCGATAGGTTGCTGCTGTGCACATACTGTCCCCTTTCTGTCTGCTTATTCATACTCGATCCCGATCATCGTAAGACCATGTGCCGGTGCCGTAGGGCCTGCCGCACTGCGGTCCTTCTGTTCCAGGATATTTTTTATCTTCTCCGGCTCCAACTCGCCGCCTCCGACTTTTACTAACGTTCCCGCTATGATCCGCACCATATTATACAAAAATCCATTTCCACAGACACGGATCGTGATGATGGCACCATCCGTTGTAACATCACAGGCATAGATTGTCCGCACGGTCGTTTTCACCTGTGCCCCGACCGCACAAAAGCTCTTAAAATCATGTTCTCCGACCAGATAGGATGCTGCCTGCTGCATCTTCTCCACATCCAACGGATGATGATAAAAATAAGTATCAAACCGTCGGTTCGGCATACGGAATGTCCGGTTTAAAATGCGATACTCATAAGTCTTACGGCTGTTCTGATACCGCGGATGCCAGTCCCAAGGCACCTCACAGGAATCCTGTACTACAATATCCTCCGGCAGCCTTTGATTCAATGCAAATGAAATCTTCTCTGCTGGCATCCTCGTATTCGTATCAAAGATCGCCACATTTCCAAGCGAATGAACCCCGGAATCCGTCCGGCTTGCCCCCATTACCACGATCGGCTCGCCAAGCAGGTCGGTTAATTTACGGTTTAACACTTCCTCGATCGTAATGCCGTTTGGCTGCACCTGCCAGCCTTTGTAATTGGTGCCGTCATATGCAACCACTAACTTTACACGCATGTTTTACCTCCGAATTTACATAGGAAACGGAAGGAACGTCCTGCATACCAGTATCACCACAAAATAGGCAAGTACGATCACATATGCCAGATGATCCCGTTTCATATAACGAAGCGGTTTCATCTTCGTTCTTCCCTCTCCACCGTTGTAGCATCTTGCCTCCATCGCCATGGCAAGGTCATCTGCCCTGCGGAATGCAGATACAAATAACGGCACTAAAAGCGGTATCATATTTTTTACTTTCTGGATCAGATTTCCGTTTTCAAAATCAGCACCTCTTGCCATCTGCGCTTTCATGATCTTATCGGTCTCCTCGATCAGGATCGGGATAAAACGCAGTGCGATCGACATCATCATCGCGATGGCATGCACCGGTATCCCGATCTTGGATAACGGCATCAGTGCTTTTTCCAGTCCGTCGGTCAGCTGATTTGGTGTCGTTGTCAGCGTCATAATAGATGTACCTAAAATCAGGTAAATAAGACGGATTGTCATCAGTGCCGCACTCTTGATCCCTTCTGCCGTGATTTTAAAGATCCAGAAAGTCACCAGCGGTTCGCCGGGTGTTAAAAACAGATTGAACAACGCTGTGATGATCATCAATACCATGATGGTCTTTAAGCCTTTTACCATGAAATGAAACGGCACCTTTGACACACGGATCACGGCGATCAGAAATACGGTCGCTACGAGAAGTGCGGCAATGCCTTTAAAACAAAACAGCGATATAATATAAATCATTGTGGCAAACAGTTTTACTCTCGGGTCTAGCTTGTGGATCACTGAATCTGCCGGATAATATTGTCCTAATGTAATATCTCTTAACATGCTCTTCCTCCGCGTCAGGATCTGTGAAAATCCGTTTTATTCGAGTCAATTCCTGACAGTGCTTCTAACAGACTCGCCCTCGCCTCCGCGATGGTGGTCGCATCTGTATCTACATTTAAACCATATCCTTTTAATTCATTCATCAGATAGGTTACCTGCGGTGCAGCCAGACCCACTGCTTCCAGTTCCCTGTAATGACGGAACACTTCCTTGGGCGTGCCATCATACATAACATTCCCCTGATTCATCACGATAATGCGCTGCACATACTTCGCAACGTCCTCCATGCTGTGGGAGACGAGGATGACCGTAATGCCACGCTCTCTGTGCATCCGTGCCACCAGATCCAAGATCTCATCCCTGCCCGCCGGATCAAGGCCCGCGGTCGGCTCATCTAGGATCAGCACCTCCGGTTTCATGGCAAGCACACCTGCGATCGCCACACGGCGTTTCTGTCCACCGGAGAGATCAAATGGCGACTGATAATACAGTTCTTCCGGCAGTCCCACACTGCGCAGTGCCTCAAAGGCACGAAGTCCGGCTTCCTCTTTGGATAATCCCTGATTTTTCGGTCCAAAGCAGACATCCTCAAAAATCGTAGTTTCAAAAAGCTGGTGTTCCGGATACTGGAAGACCAGTCCGACCCGGTTCCGCAGCTCTCTTAAGTCAAAATCTTCGTCATAGATATCTTTTCCATGGAAGTAGATCGAACCGGACGTTGCCTTGATCAGTCCATTTAAATGCTGGATCAGCGTAGATTTTCCAGAGCCGGTATGACCAATCACACCGATAAACTGTCCATCTTCGATTTTCAAATTCACGTTTTTCAGTGCCTTAATCTGGTACGCCGTATCCGCACTGTAAACATAATTGACTTTATCTAAAATAATTGACATATGATCGTTTCTCCATTCCCGTTTCCAGTCTACTGCTCGATCTGTGCGATCCGCAGGATATGACCGACTAATTCTTCTCTCGTAAGTACGCCCATCGGGATATCAAGCCCGGACTGCCGTAACAGATCGGCTAAAATGGTAATCTGCGGCACATCCAGATGGTACTCTTTTAATTTTCCCACCTGAGAAAAGATCTCGCGCGGTGTTCCCTGCATCACGACTTTTCCTTTGTCCATGACGATCACATGATCCGCATCTACAACCTCTTCCATGTAATGTGTAATCAAAATGACCGTCACGCCCTTTTTCCGGTTCAGTTCGTGTGCTGTCTTTATGACTTCTTTTCTTCCGTTCGGGTCCAACATTGCCGTCGGCTCATCAAAGACAATGCACTTCGGTTCCATCGCTACCACACCCGCGATCGCGACTCTCTGTTTCTGTCCGCCGGATAATTTATTTGGAGAATGTTTGCGGTACTTTAACATACCGACTGCATTTAAACTCTCTTCCACTCTTTTCCAGATCTCTTCAGTTGGCACACCGATATTTTCCGGTCCAAATCCAACGTCCTCTTCCACCACGCTTGCAATGATCTGGTTGTCCGGGTTCTGGAACACCATTCCCGCTGTCTTTCTGACCGGGATGATATTCTGCTCTTCCGACACGTCCATCCCATTGACCCAGAGACTTCCCTCGGTCGGTGTCAGCAGCGCATTGATATGTTTTGCCAGTGTGGATTTTCCGGAACCATTATGTCCCAATATTGCGATAAACTGTCCCTCTTTGACATCCAGATCCACATGATCCAATGCAGTCTGGATGGACTCCACATTGCCCTCTTCATCTCTTCTGATATATTCATGAACAAGCTGTTTTGCTTTAATAATTCCCATTTTGTTCTCCCTTGCCCCTGCCGTATGGATCAGTCATCCCATTTCAGGCGGTGCAGTTCTCCCTGTAGTTTCATATGGTCAAATTCATTCTGGCGCAGTGCCTCATATAAAACGATTGCTACAGAATTGGAAAGATTTAACGATCTTGTCTCTCCGATCATCGGGATCCTGACACAGGTATCCGGGTTCTCTTTTAAGATCTCTTCCGGGATCCCCGCACTCTCTTTTCCAAACATGATGTAGCAATCCGGTTCATAGGACACTTCGGTGTAAACATGTCTTCCCTTTGTGGTCGCCATATATATTTTGGCTCCCGGATTTTTTTCGCAGAAATCCTGCCAATTTACATAAGTTCTCACATCCAGGTCTTTCCAGTAGTCCATTCCTGCACGTTTGATGGATTTTTCATCCAGGCGGAAACCAAGCGGCTCGATCAGATGCAGTTTTGTTCCCGTTGCCACACAGGTTCTCCCGATATTTCCGGTATTTGCCGGGATCTCCGGCTCATATAATACAATATTTAACTCTGCCATTTTTCACAACAGAAGCTGCCGCAGCATCCTACGGCAGCTCCCGCTCTCCTATCTTTTCTATTTACTTTTTCTCAGTTCAGTAATAAATGCTTCCATACGGTCCATCGCCTTTTTCAGGTTATCCAGTGAATAGGCGTAGGAAATACGCAGATATCCTTCCCCGCATGCTCCAAAAGCGGTTCCGGGAACGACGGCAAGTTTCTGCTGTTTTAACAGCTCTGTTGCAAACTCTTCCGATGTCATACCAAACTCTTTGATACAAGGGAACGCATAAAACGCACCAAACGGCTCAAAGCAGGTCAGTCCCATCTCTTCAAACCGGTGTAACAGATAACGTCTTCTGCCGTCATACTCTTCCCGCATGCCGGCAACATCCTCATCGCCATTGCGCAGTGCCTCGACTGCTGCATACTGGCTGGTCGTCGGTGCACACATGATCGCATACTGATGGATCTTTAACATCTGTTTGATGATCGGCTCCGGTCCGCATGCGTAGCCAAGACGCCATCCGGTCATCGCATGGGATTTGGAAAATCCGTTGATCACGATCGTACGCTCTTTCATTCCCGGTAAAGATGCGATCGTCACATGGTTTTCCAGATAAGTAAGCTCGGAATAAATCTCATCAGACAATACAAATAAATCATGCTCAATGATGATCTTTGCGATCTTTTCCAGATCAGATTTTTCCATGACACCGCCGGTCGGGTTGTTTGGGAACGGCAGTACCAGTAATTTGGTTTTTGGTGTGATCGCTGCCTCTAATTCTTCCGGTGTCAGACGAAACTCGTCTTCTTCTTTTAATTCGATAATGACCGGCGTACCATTTGCCAGTACTGCACATGGCACATAGGAAACGTAGCTCGGCTGTGGAATTAAAACCTCATCTCCCGGATCTAACATGGCACGCATTGCAATGTCGATCGCCTCGCTGCCTCCCACCGTTACCATGATCTCTTTATTCGGATCATAGGAAACACCGTATCTTCTGGTTAAGAAACGGTCGATCTCTGTTTTCAGTTCTTTTAAACCTGCATTGGAAGTATAATGTGTCCTTCCTTTTTCCAGGGAATAAATTCCCTCATCACGGATATGCCACGGTGTATCAAAATCCGGTTCCCCGACACCCAGAGAAATCGCATCTTCCATCTCTCCTACAATATCAAAAAATTTCCGGATACCAGATGGCTGTATCGTGACGATCGTCTTATTTAATGGGTCTCTCATGGTATCATCTGTATCCTTTCATCTTTTTCCTGTTCTGCCATAACAGTTCCGTGGTCTTTGTATTTTTTCAGAATAAAGTTGGTCTTGGTGCTGAGAACGGAATCTAACGTTGATAATTTGTCAGAAACGAACTGGGAAACCTCACGCAGTGTTTTTCCCTCGATGGTTACCATCAGGTCAAATCCGCCTGAGATCAGGTATACAGAAAGTACTTCCGGATAGTTGTAGATCCGCTCTGCCACTTTATCAAATCCCATTCCACGCTGTGGTGTCACACGTACTTCGATCAGAGCTGTTACTTTTTCAATGCCTGCCTTATCCCAGTCGATCAGGGTATGATAGCCACAAATGACATGCTCCTCTTCCATTTTCTGAAGTTCATTGATCACGGCTGCCTCATCCACACCCAACACGATTGCTAACTCTTTTAAATCTATTCTGCTGTTTTTCTCAATAAATGTAAGTATTTTTTCACGCATAACTTTCTAATCCTCCATTACTTCATACAATTCGTCTGTTTTCGGCGGCTCTAAGAACCGCTTCTCATCCTCATTGAGAAGTACTCTGTCATTTCCCTCTGTCGCTTTTCCGATGATGGTTGCCGGAATACCTTCTTTTCCTAATTCACGCACTAAAGTATTGCCATCCTCTGCTGCCATCAGCATACAGCCACTCGAAATCAGTTTATAGGGATTGATGCCAAAAAATTCACAGACTTCCACCGTTTCCTGACGAATTGGAATTTTTTTCAGGTCGATTTCAAGTCCGACGCCAGATGCTTCTGCCATCTCCCAGAGTGCTCCAAAGATCCCGCCCTCTGTGACATCGTGCATTGCACTAACGCCAGACCGAACGGCGACTGCGGCCTCTGAAAGAACCGAAATATACGCATCCAGCTTCTTTGCTTTTTCGATAAAGGATGCGGAGAAACGGCTTAAGAGCTGCTCTTCCTTCTCTTTGGCAAGGATTGAGGTTCCCTCAATGCCAATCCATTTGCTAACTAAAATATCCATTCCCGGTTTCGCACCAGCGGTAGAAATGATCCTGCCATCTTTGACTTTACCAACGCCGCAGACCGTGATGACCGGCTGTGTAACAACCGGAGTCACCTCGGTATGACCACCCATGATCTGAATCCCGGCTTTGGCACATGCCTCTTCCACCTGTGTCATAATGCGCTTTAAGGCGATCTCCCTTACTTTTGGTGGAAGTAAGATGGTAAGCAGTACACCAACCGGTTCTGCTCCCGAACTTGCCAGATCATTTGCCGTGATCTGAATTGCAAGAGTTCCAATGTCCTGCGCAGTTCCGGTAATCGGATCGGTTGAAAGCACAAGTGTCTCGTCCTCTGCCAGTTTCACTGCGGCACAATCCTCCCCTACGTCTGCTCCTAATACCACTTCCGGTCTTTTCGTATGGATTTGTTTTAACACGGAACGCTTTAACACGTTTTCCGGAACTTTTCCTATCTTCATTGTTTCTCTCTCTTCTATATAGCTTTAGGCTGTCGCAAAAGACAGCCTTATACTTTCATTTTTTCTATTATTGTGTGCCACCGGCATCTACCTGTCCGTCTCCGATAATTGCCTGTTCTTCTGCGGAAGGCTGCTCTGCTGGCTGTTCTGCCGGCTGCACTGCACTTGCTGCTGCCGTGTACGGTGCCACTGTCGCATAAATAGTTGCCTCATCTCCGGTTGCAAGTGCTGCTCCGACTGCTGCGGATGCATTCTCGTCTGCAGATGCAGTTCCGACTTTTACGATTTTCGGAGATGCCTTGTAAGTACTCTTATTGAATTCTTCTCGGCTCTCTTCCACACCATCAACTGTTACCACTTTCCAGAGTTTTGCCACATAGCCGGTATGTTTCTCCTGTGAGGTTGCAATATATCCAACCGGATCTCCGGTTGCTACGAACTGTGTTCCCGGGTCCTGCTCGGAAACCACTTCGCTCTCATAGCTTACTTTTCGGTTGGATGGTCTTGTCTCCTGTCCGAAAATATTAAAGGAAACATTTTTGCCCTGTGTATAGCCCTCGATATAGATCGGGGTATCCTGATTGTTTACAAATTTTAAATCCTTGTAATCTCCTGCGATTGCCGCATCCATGGAAGGTTTTACATAAGTAACGATCATGGAATGATTGGAACGCTCTGTGATCTCAAGCTCTGCTAAAATAGCTGCATTGTATAATGTTGTTGACACCTGACATACACCACCGCCATAAGACTGTACGGTCTGTCCGTTCTCATAGGCACCTGCCAGTTCATATCCATTGGAAGCATCTAATGGACCGATCGCTTCATATACGGAGAACTCGTCTCCCGGATATAATACGGTTCCGTTGATCTTGCTGGTTGCATTTGTGATATTATCACACCGGTTCTGTCCGGAGCTGCTGTAATTGGTTGTGTAACTTCCAAGCAGATCTTTGATCTTTGATAATTCCTCTTTCGTTCCACGCGGTTCTACCACCTCTGCGGTCAGTTCCACGCTGCCATCTTTTCCATCCCAGTCACTGTCAAGATAATCTTTGATCACATCAATGGAAGCATCCACATCGACTTCAATACCCTGTGCTCCTTCTACGATCACAAAAGAGCCATTCTCTCTTGTCAGTGTGCTGTCCACTGCCTTCTGATCCAGTTCATCTGCTTTTTCTTCTAATAAAGAAGCAACTTCTTCTCTGTCAATGTCAATCGGCATCTCGATCACAACACTGCCGTTTTCCAGATCTTTTTTATCTTTGTATCGTTTGATCAGGCTTCCGCTTTTGCCTACATCCATTGCCTGGTCAATGACTGTCATATCTGAAAAAGAAATTCCAAGATTCTCTGCGCTTACCGTGATGCTTTTCTCTCCTGCAGTCAGTGTGATCTGGGCACTTCCGATGCCGTCCACATACTCATTGACTGCATCTGTTGCCTCTGCCTCGGTCATTCCGCCAACCGGAATGCTTCCAATATATACTCCCTGCGCGATCACATCACTCTCTGCTGCATAAACCGGTCTGGACGCGTGAAACATCGCGCCCGCTGCAAGCACTGCGCCAAGAAAAATGATTGTCTTACCTGATTTTTTCATATTTGAATTTAACTCCATTCCCGAGCGTCTTTTTGTTCATTTTATCACAATTATCCGCTTTTTCAAGGTGCATTACCACGAATATATTTGACTCCATTCCCAATTTTTAGTATATTTTACATGAACGCAGCAAGAACAGTTGTCAGTAACATTGTGGCAATAATTACAATAACGATTGCTGCCAATACTTTTTTATTTTTCTTTTTTCCAAAATTATACATTACAAGATCCTCCATATAAAACGATTTTGATCACCAGAAAGGATAACACATTATGAGATTTTTAGGTCTGTTTATTATTGCCTGTTCCATTTTCGCCTATCTGCGAAAAAAACAGACCAGGCATCAGAATAACGCTGAAGACAGCTTCCTGGAAAAGGAACAGAAAGCAAACCTCACACGCCGCAAAGATATCAGCGGGCTTCCCTATATTACCATACCTTTGGATAAATTTCCAATAGGCATCTGTGAAAATGATTCCATTCGGGAATGTGAAAGCACTCTGCAGACTCTTTTTGACAAAAAAATATTAAATCTCGGTGCAAAAACCAACACCGAGTTGAAACTCGAGTACGGTCTCGCCAATTTAAACATTCTGACGGAATACGAACAGAACTTTAATACTCTATGCCAGACACTGCTTTCCTATGCTACCGCCTTAATGCAGGAAGGACAGAACGCAGCTGCACAGACCGTTTTAGAATACGGCATTGAGATCGGCTCCGATATGAGCCAGAATTTCTTACTGCTTGCCGATCTTTACCGCACAAACGGCACACCAGAACGTATCAGTGAGCTGATTGAAAAAGCAGAACAGCTCGATTCTCTGATGAAAAATTCAATTCTGGACAAACTAAACCAGAAATTATAGAATGTACGCTCTGCGAACATTCTATTATCATGTATTATCCGGATAGTCATCTTCCATACTGCGCGATCAGCTGATCCGTCAGTCTGGATGCTTCACTTTTGGTCATCGACTCCACTCCCGCCGGAAGTTCAATCTGTTTTTGCTGTGCATACTCCATCAAAAACCGGATCTGGTGCAGTGTAGCCGGTGACTGTTTTTTTGCCTTGTATTGCAGGAGTTTCGGCTCAAATGCTTCCTCATTCCCCACATAATAACATTTCTTTAAACATTCCATGATCTGTGCGGTCTCGATTGCATCATCCAGTGCGCGATGCGCCAGTTTCCGCTCCACGTTAAAGTAACGACACAGGCTTTCCAGATCTTTCTTTTCCTCTTCCGGCAAAAATTTTCGCGCCAGTTTTAAAGTGTCGACCGCACTGCGCTCTATGTGATATTTATGGTTCACTTCCCATTGTTTTAAAAAGCTGTAGTCAAAGATGATATTCTGTCCCACAAGCACATCATTTCCAAGGAATGTTAAAAATTCCTCCATGACTTCGTCTAACTCTCTGCCCCCTTCTGCCATCTCATCCGTGATTCCGGTCAGTTCAACGATCTTTTGCAGTAGCGGCTTTGGCTGGCGGATCAGTGCAGAAAAGGTCTCTTCTATCTTTCCCTGTTTTACCCGGGCAGCTCCCACCTCTAAGATGCGGTCTGTTTTTGCACGAAGCCCAGTCATTTCAAAATCCAGTACAACGTAATTTTCCAGCAATTCTTTCTCCATTCCGACTTCCTATTGTTCCGTCTGTTCTTCCAATGACACAATACTCACCTTTGCCTGATAATCAAGCGGGTCACGCTCTGTATAATCAAACAATACATAAACCGGTTTCGCTTCCCGCTTTGGAAGTTTTTTGATGCTCCGCTCCCGCTTATCCGGGAAACGATACGAAAAACGTTCCACATGGGACTGTGTTCCATTTTTGCAGTATGCTCTGGTCACCTGTTTCCATTCGTTAAAATCATCTGCCCATGTCGGCCGCTTCTTGCTGTTTTCGCGGTAGTAAAGATCAAACACCAACCCCTCTTTTAACAGTGGAAGTTCCTCGATCTGTTCTTCTTCCAGAAACTCCAATAAGATCTCAAACCGTCGCAGTCTCGAATGGCTCATCGCAAAATAGCCTTTTCTCTCATAGAAAGCTCCCAGCCTCTGGAACATCTCAAACGCACTCTCATAGAGTACCCCAAGCAGTTTCATCGTGACTTCAAACTGTCCGCTGTTGTAATAGACCTCTAACATCTCCTCGACCTGTTTGATGCGAATCACATCATCAAAACTCAGCCATGCCGTCTTTAGCACTTCATACGGCGGTTTGCTCCGGTAACAGATGTCATATTCCTTCGCATGCTCATACATATAAGAACCTTTAAGCACCTTTAAGAAGCCAAGCTGCAACTGGTTCGGCCGCAGCGCGTAGACCTCGTCAAAGGACTTTGCAAAAGTCGCATAATCCTCATACGGCAGTCCTGCAATCAGATCCAGATGTTCATGGATGTTTTCGTGGCTCTGGATCTCTTTTACCACTTCTTTTAACCGTGGCAGTTCCATCGTGCGGTGGATTTCTGTGATCGTTGCCGCATTGGTCGACTGCACACCGATTTCTAACTGGATCAGTCCCGGGCGCATCGAACCGATCAGTTCCAGTTCTTCAGGACGAAGCAGGTCAGCCGATACTTCAAAATGAAAATTCGTGATCCCATTATCATGCTCCTTAATATAACGCCAGATTTCCATAGCATGTGCATGATTGCAGTTAAAAGTACGGTCTACAAATTTGACCTGCGCCACTTCTTTGTCGATAAAAAACTGTAACTCTTTTTTGACCAGTCCGGTATCTCTGAAACGAAGTCTTTTATCCACAGAGGACAGACAATAGCTGCAGGAAAATGGACAGCCGCGGCTGGATTCATAGTAAATGATCCGGTTTTTAAAATCTTCGATCTCGTTATAACAGAATGGGATTTCACTCATATCGAGTGGTTTCTGCATTTCCGTGAAAACCACTTTTTCGCCCTGCCGGAATGCAATCCCATGCACTGCCTCTAATCTGCCTGCTCCCACATAACAGTCACAGAGTTCCGTAAAGGTCTGTTCTCCCTCTCCGATCATCACGCCGGTAACCTGTGGATGCGTTTCCAGAAAATCTTTTACCTCATAGGACACCTCCGGTCCACCGACCCAGATTGGTACATTGGGACATAATTTATGAAATTCCTCGATCACTTCCCCGACCATATCCATATTCCAGATATAGCAGGAAAAACATAAGAGATCCGGTCTTTCTTTATAAATGCCCTCGAGGATATAGGAACTGGAATGGTTTATCGTATATTCTGCCAACTGGATGGATAATCTTTCCCTGTTTGCGGCATATTTCTTTGCATATGCCTGCAAATTATAAACAGCGAGATTCGAGTGAATGTATTTCGCATTCATTGCAGTTAATAAAATCTTCATCTTTTTCTCCGTTTCAAAGTATTCCAGATACACCAAAAGTACCGGACGCGAACTCCCCTTCTGTCGCTTCCGGCACTTTTATATTGATTATACTTCCCTCTTTATAAAATGTGACCTACGATCACATCGATTCCTGCGATCCATAGCAGGATAGCTCCACAGATGTATGCCTTTGTCTTATGCACAAATCCCAGATGATATCCGGTATAAGTTCCGGCTACCACCATTGCGATCGTAAGGCATACGACCATAACTAACATGATCATCGGATTGGTTCCGAGGAAGCCAAATGCGATCCCGGTCAGCAATGTGTAAATGCTGGTCACCGCTACCATATGCAACAATTTGCGCATACTGATTGCATCTTCTCTGTGCTCATAAACACGCTCATTGCGGATTGCTTTTGCGATCAGCCGCACGCCAAGTGCAAAGAAGATCACTGCCGCGATGATCAGTCCCATGAAACGTTCGTCATGGGTCATGTCATGCCGATAAAGGAGTTTGGCAAGATAGCTGCCAATGAACAGTGCTGCCATCTGCCAGACAACGGTCAGAAGGCATATCAGCACAAGCTGTTTTTTATTCACTTTTGCCACAAGTGCTCCCTGACACTCCATTGCAGCAAAAATATCTAAGGATATACCTGCTATGATCAGCAGATTTTCTAACACGTTCATTTTTATCCTCCTTTAACGGTTCCCTTATTTCCTATTATACTCTTTATTACTAATTTATCTATAGTACTTGTCTCTTAATCTTCTGCTTTGACAGCATCTGTCTTGATGATGAATTTCACACTGCCCTCTACACCATCTGCGATATCTGTGTAGCTCTGATACTCTTCTCCGGCATCTAAAACTGCCTGCAGGCGGTCTAACAGTGGCTGGATATCGCCCTGATAAGCATTTACGATCTCCTCAATGCCTTCTTCATTGAACTGGACAATTCCATCGGCGAGCTGTTTTGCGCCATCGTCAAGCTGATCCACGCCATCCACGATCGCATCGGTTCCATCCTTTAAGGTTGATACACCATCGTTGAGTTTGCTGTTGTTTGCGGCAAGTTCTTTTCCACCATCATTGAGCTGTGCGATACCGGATAACAGGGTTGGAACGGAATCTGCAAGGCTCTGTGTTCCCTCTGCAAGTGCCTTACTTCCTGTTACAAGGCTGTAACCACTCTCAGTTGTTGCTTCAATGCTGCCTGCGATCGTCTTCTTGGTCTGCTCGGCTGCGGAAACAGCTGCGGTTCCTGCTGCACTCTTAGCTCCCTCATAAGCTGCGGTCTCTGCTGCACTGCTAGCTCCGGATACTGCTGCGGTTCCTGCTGCTGCCTTTGCTCCTGTTACTGCTGCGGTTCCCGCTGCTGCTTTTGCTCCGGATACTGCTGCAGTTCCTGCTGCTGCTTTTGCTCCCTGTACAGCTGCGGTTCCTGCTGCTGCCTTTGCTCCTGTTACTGCTGCAGTTCCCGCTGCTGCTTTTGCTCCTGTTACTGCTGCGGTCCCTGCTGCGCTCTCTGCGGACAGTTTTGCAGTGTCCGCTACTGCGGCTGCAAGAGTTGAAGTATCAAGACTTCCTGCAATCCCTGATATGATCTGAGTTGCGATTTCAATTGCCTGTGTATCATCGAGCGTAACACCTTTTGCTGCAAGCTGTGCCTTTAATGCTGCTGCCACGGTTGCGGTTGCACCACCGAGCTGTCCCTGTACGGCTGCACTGATCTGCTGCTGCGCCTGACTCTGGATCGCTGCATACTGTCCGGCATCAAACGTTGCATCTACGGCTGCGACTGCCTGACTCTGGATCGCACTTGCCTGTGCATCGACTGTTGCTGCTGCCTGCTCCTGGATTGCTGTTGCCTGTGCATCGACGGCTGCAACTGCCTGCTCCTGGATCGCACTTGCCTGTGCATCGACTGTTGCTGCTGCCTGCTCCTGGATCGCACTTGCCTGCGCATCGACCGCTGCAACTGCCTGACTCTGGATCGCACTTGCCTGTGCATCGACGGCTGCCTCTGCCTGGCTCTTAATGTTGTCAGCCTGGCTTGTTACGCTGTCTTTTGCTGATTTTTTAATGGCAGCTTCCTGTTTTGCAACAGTATCGGTAACCTGTTTCTGTAAGCTACTCTTCTCTTTCTCTGTAAATTCCGTATTTAAACTCTTATCCAGTGTAGCTACACCACCTGCGATAGAAGCTGCACTGTTGTTTAATGTAGTTGCTCCGCTGGAGAGGGTAGAACTCTTATCGGAAAGTTCTGAAATACCTGCTGCCAGTTTGGCTGCTCCGTCTGTGTATTCTTTTAATCCACTCTTTAAGGTAGATACGCCATCGGAAAATTCACCCATGCTGGATTTTAATGTACCAACACCATCTGCAAGTTCTTTGGATCCATCCTGTAACTGGCTGGTTGCATCGGTAAGGGTATCGAGCAGATCATCCACATCGGATAAATCGTTATCTCCATTTGCATGAATGAAGTTTGTTGCATTTGCCACAACGGTCATGGTCATGCCAAGTTCGAAGTTCTCTACCTTTGCGGTCACTTCAAAATAATCCGGGATGGTCACATCGCCATCAAAATCATCATCCGATACATCCAGACTCTCTTTTAAGCCCGGAAGTGTATATCCTACCACAAGGCTGTTGTTTCCATCTGCGATCACTTTTCCGTTTGTTACTTTTACATCGGAAAAACTGTCATCCAATATCATACCACCAATGGCAATAAATGGAACATAAATTTCTTCTTTTTTGCCATCGATCGTGGCTTCTACGGTCTGATGGTTTGTATAATCAAAACGCATCGTCACTTCACCGGATTTTCCGGCAAGTTCTTCCGGAGTAACCTCTTTGCCATCAAGGAAGTAGGTGATCTTCTGGGTAACCGGAAGTGTCTCTGTTGAAGTTCCCTGATAGAAGATATCATTTCCGTCTGCTTTCCAGGTTACTTTATTTCCATTCTGAGTAAAAGTCTCGTTTCCTTTGACATTTTCAATATCTTTTAAGGTGCTGGCATCCTCTAAGGTGTCTTTGTCATCATTGTTGATCAGATGATCAGAAACGATAATATTCTGTTCTTTTCCGGTATTGTCTGCAATGACGTAAACGGTCTCGTCTTTTCCGATCTCAGTTTCCTCTACGGAAATATTTTTGGTCAGCTTATCTACCAGTTTTTCGCCGTCATCTTCTTTTTCGGTACTCTCGGTCTCTTCGGTTTTCTCCGTACTTTCAACTGCTGCCTTACCGCTGCTCTTTGCTGCATATACATTGGAGCTTGCCAAATTCGTTCCGACCAGTGCAACGACGAGAACGCCGGCTACAATACGAATCGCATATTTGCTTTTAAACCTGTTTTTTAACTCTGGTAATTTCATATGAATTCCTCCATTCTAAATCTCGCTCTGCTTATTTACTGTTTTTATTCCGAAATCCCATGCTCGTAGCACAGATCAGACGGTCAAATACCATAAACATGGATGGTAAAATGAAAATAACAACAAACATACTGATGATCGCGCCTCGTGCCATCAGAGAACACAGAGAACTGATCATATCGATATTGGAGTAAAGACCTACTCCAAAGGTTGCTGCAAAGAAGCTTAACGCACTGACCATGATGGACTGGATCGATCCCTGTAATGCGCCTGTGATCGCCTCTTTCTTGTCGGCTCCCTGATATCTTGCTTTCTTATATTTATTGGTCATTAAGATCGCATAGTCTACCGTTGCACCAAGCTGGATCGTACCGATTACGATGGATGCGATAAACGGTAGCGTTGTATTCGTGTAACATGGGATACCCATGTTGATAAAGATCGCAAATTCGATAACCGATACCAGAATGATCGGCAGGGAAATTGATTTGAATACGAATGCGATGATCACGAAGATCGCACCAATGGAAACGATACTTACAGTTTTGAAGTCCTCGTCTGTGATCTCGATCAGATCCTTGGTACATGGTGCTTCACCGATCAGCATTGCCGTGTCATCATATTTTTTTATGATACTCTTGATCGCATCACACTGTGCGTTTACTTCATCGGAAGCAACCGCATATTCGGAGCTGACAATCATCATCTGGTAATCATCATTTACCAGTGTATCTTTGATGTCATCCGGAATGATTGCTTTCGGGATGCCCGGTCCCACAATAGAGTCAAATCCCAGTGCCATCTTGACACCATCGACCTGCTCGATCTCATTTAACATTGCTTTTGCATCCTTAGACGGCAGATCACTGTTTGCAATGATCATATGTGTTGCACCCATCTGGAAGTTTTCATCCAGTTTCTCATTGGCGGTCACACTGTCAAGGCTCTTTGGAAGGGTTCCCGCCAGGTCATAATACACATTGGTGTGGTTATACCCATAAAGTGCCGGTCCTAAGATCACTAAGAATAATATGATAAATAACGGATAATGTCTGGTCACCCATCCGGCGATCACTCCAAGATCCGGAATGATAACCTTATGTCTGGTCTTTTCGATGATCCGGTCAAATACCAGGATCATGGAGGGCAGAACCGTTACACAACAGATCACTCCGAAGATAACACCTTTTGCCATAACAACACCAAGGTCCATACCAAGGGTAAAGCTCATAAAGCATAGTGCGATAAATCCTGCCACCGTTGTAATGGAACTTCCCACAACAGAGGTGATCGTATTGGAAATGGCATGTGCCATCGCACGTTTCTTATCGCCCTCATAGCGCTCCTGCTGTTCCTCATAACTGTGCCAGAGGAAAATCGAGTAATCCATCGTAACACCAAGCTGAAGTACTGCCGCAAGTGCCTGTGTTACATATGAGATCTCTCCCATAAATACGTTACTTCCAAGGTTATAAACGATTGCCATACCAATACTGAGTAAGAAAAACATTGGCACGATCGCAGAGTCCATCGTCAGGGAAAGAACAACGACAGCAAGGATTACTGCGATCAGAACATAGATCGGAGTTTCCTGATTGGACAAATTCTTGGTATCCGTAACGATTGCTGACATACCACTGATAAAGCATCTGCCCTGCACCACATTACGGAGCTGTTCGATCGCCTCCATTGTATCATCGGATGACATTGAAGTATCATACAATACTGCAAGCAGGGTGCTGCCGGTATCTGCGTTGTTAAAAAAATCATAGACATCATCCGGCAGCATCTGCATCGGTATGCTGATATCTGCAAGTGAGTCATACCAGATCACGGATTTGACATGGGATACCTGCTCCATCTCTTCCCGCATCACTTTGATGTCTTTCGCATCCATCCCCTCGACCACGCAGAAAGAAAATGCCCCTGTTCCAAATTCGTCCAACAGGATATCCTGTCCTTTCATTGTCTCAATGTCTTCTGGCAAATAGGATAGAATATCATAATTTACTCTGGTGTTAAAATAACCGATCGCTGATGGGATCAAAAGTAAAAAACTGATGATCAAAATCGGGATTCGGAGCTTTACTACCGCTTTTCCAAACTTAATCATTCTGCAATCATGCCTCCCGTTCTGCCGCTTTTGCGGCGAAATATCCTAAATATCACATTAACTATAAAAAAAAAGACTGAATATGAAAATATTCAATCTTTTTTCTCTGTATCATTTTGATATACATATTGGAACAAATGTCTACCCAAGCATACATACATGAAAAAATGTATCAAAGCCCCGCCAGCGCGTTTTCCATGGAACTGTGGATCATATAATCATAGATCTCTGCCAGTTCCCTGCCGGATATCGTCATGCCGCTCTGGATCCAGGTAATTGTCACATAGCACATGGACTGTGCATAGTATTCCGCAATACGTTCCGGTGTCAGCCATATATATTTCTGCTGTTTTCCTACTTTGGAATGTTCGATCACTTTGAGCAGTACCTGTTCCACGCAGCTTCTTGCAATGCTCTCAAAGGAATTCTGTCCCTCTAACCTGCTCGCTTTGGTATAAAATTCTCTTTCTTTTTCGATATTGGAGAATAGAAGTACCAACGCCTCATTTACCATACCATTGGCAAGCAGCGGCTCGATCGGCTCTAGCAGCTGTGTGTAAATGATCCACTCCAACAACTCGTATTTATCCTGAAAATGATTATAGAACGTTGGTCTTATTACACCTGCTTTATCGGTGATCTCTTTGATTGTTATTTTTTCAATCGGTTGTTTTTGGGCAAGTTCTTTGAAACTCTCCGCCAAAAGCATGTCGATTGCACTCTTCCCCTGTCCAGTCATAACTCCCTCAATTATAGTAATGTTCTGCCTATTGTAATGCTTCTTCCTGCCGGGTCATCCCGTAAGTTTAACATCTCTCCTGTCTCAACTACCTTCACCAATGGGCGAAGCGCAAAATCCTGAAAATTCTTTGCAACAACTGCATGCAGTCCATTGGACAACTCCACCTCACAACCAACCGGATAGACGGCTATCTTTTTAATAAAGATCTCCACGATCTCCGGGTCGAACTCAACCCCTCCCATCGCCATCAGATATTCGATTGCATCCGATGGTGGCATTGTCTTTCTGCCAGGCCGCTTGGACACCATGGCATCATAACAGTCTGCCAGTTTGATGATCCTTGCATAAAGCGGGATGCTCTCTCCCTCGCATCCCATCGGATATCCGTCTCCATTATACCATTCATGATGCATTAAGATCGCTGTGTGCACCTTTGATGGAAAATGATAGGCACTTCTTAGGAATTCACATCCCAGTTTCGGATGCTTTTTCCAGAGTTCTCTCTCCTCTCCCTGCAATGGCCAGTTGCCATGTAAGATCTCCGGCGATAGAAACTTCTTTCCCAGATCATGGAGCATCGCAGCTATGGTCAGCCCATATAATTCTTCCCTCTTCAGGCCATACCGTGCTCCGATCATAACTGCGAGCGCTCCCACATTAACAGAATGATAATAGATATAATTATCATACTCGCGGATATCCATCATATTGCACATGACGTCTCCGTTTTTCAAAATGTCATCTACCACATTTTCCACGATCATCTGAAGTTTTATCTCTGATACCGGCAGATCTCTGTCATCCGCTTCGAAATGAAACAGATCATGGATCAGACCAAGCGCCTGACACCTTACCTGGGGGCTTAAAATCTCTTGTATCTCGATGCCACGCGTAAATTCATCATCAATATATATGCCGGGGAACCCTAAAAATTCCAGATTCGAGATGTATTCTGCATTTAACAGCAGATGTTTCGCCAGAAGAAGTCTGCCTGAACCATCATACAGATCCTGTCCCAGCGCCATGCCCGGCACCAACTTGCTTGTAGGCAAATAACGCATGTACTTTTCCTTTCCATTTGTGAAACTATTCGTATTTTATACTAATTATTCTTGGAATTCAACAGTTACAAAGTACCCCTTGGGCGTTTCTTTTACGTCAACCACCGTTCCCTCTGTCGATTTGATCCGCTCACTGACCGCATAATTGGCAGACATCGCATATGCTTTTCCCAGGGTATAATAATAGGAGTTTGGCAGCTTGCCTTCTGTAATGGGTAACACATCCCCTACTTCAAGCAGACCTGTCCGCTCCATTTTGAACTCTTCTCTTCTCATTTTGCCAGAAAGTCTCCCATTGTTATCTTTTCCCAATTATAGTATACTATCCTTATATTCTCAAGGTAAAACATCGAAATGGAGCGTTTTTTGTCAAAAATGAAATCTTATAACCTGATTCTGGACAATTTTTTGTCTAATGTTGTAAATACACTGGAACCTGACCGCATTTACGATGCGATGATGGATACCTTTCAGGAGCTGCTTGATCCTGCCGGTCTTCTTCTGATCTTAAACCGTCAGACATCGCATACCTATTATGTCACACGCAGTTTTGGTACGATTTCCTACGAAAAGGACTATACCGCGCCGAGTGACGCCATTTTAAGTTATCTGCACACGACAACCGGTATCATTTCCATCACACCGGATTGCAGGGAAATGGCTCTTATCACGCCAAAGAAACGTGAGTGGCTTTTGTCACAGCACATTTCTATCATAGTTCCCCTGCGCTATCAGCATGCGATCATCGGTTTTCTGTTTGTGGTTCCAAAGGAAAATATGACCTATACCAGTGATGATCTGTTCTTTCTGGAAAAGTTCTGCTTTTATGGTGCCATCGCGCTCCGTAATGCCAATCTCTATCAGAATGCCTATCATGCTTCCATTATGGATGACCTGACACCATTATATAACCGGAAACATGCACTCGGTTACATTTCGGAGACTTGCTGTAGTGACGATCCCTATACCCTGATCCTGCTCGATGTTGATAACTTCAAACTCTACAATGAACTCTATGGTGTAAGAGAAGGAGATCAGTTCATACGCTTATGCGCCAAAATTATTTTACAGGAAATCGACGAAGCGGATATTGCCTTCCGCTATGGTGCAGATGAATTTTTCATCCTGCGCCACGGCAATGACACGGACGCTGCTGCTGCACTTTCCCGCAGGATCATCCAGAAGATCTCCTCTGAAAATCCTGCAGATACTGTCTGGGATATTACCGTTTCCTGTGGTATTTCCACCTACCCGGATCTGTCCGCAGATGCAGCTGCCCTGATGCACGATACCGTGCAGGCTGCTTACTTTGGAAAACTCGGTGGAAAGGGTTCTCTTACCGTTTACCGCCACGGCATTGAGTCCCGCATGGGGAACTTAAGCGCACGCAGTGCTTACGAACGCGTTGCACCTACTATCTATGCACTGACCGCCGCCATCGATGCAAAGGATAATTACACCTTCGTCCACTCGATGAATGTGGCAAAATATGCTGTCTTTCTGGCAGAAGCATTAGATCTCGATGAAAACTCAGTCGAAATTGTCCGCGAAGCTGCCCTCTTACACGACATCGGAAAGATCAGCATCCCGGAACACATTTTAAAGAAGCACAGCAACTTAACGCCCGAAGAATATGAGATCATGAAAACACATGTAGAGAACTCCACGAAAATGATCCGTTACCTGCCGGATATGGATTACGTGATCCCAGCGGTGCTCGGACACCACGAACGTTACGACGGAAGCGGCTATCCGCGCGGATTAGCCGGCGAAGCGATCCCTTATCTGGCACGAATCCTTTCCATTGCAGACTGTTTTGATGCCATTACCGCAAGGCGCACCTACAAGCAGCCTTTCCCGATCTCTTATGCGTTAGAAGAATTACAGAAAAATGCCGGGACACAATTTGACCCGGCAATGGTTGAAACCTTTGTTTCCTTGGTAAAAGATGGCATCATCTCTCTGTGATGCCATCCCAGATGCTATCGCCCTCAAATATCTGACCAGGTATCATTTTAATATAAGAAGTTTGTTTCTAACACTTTTCTGCTGAAACAAATCTCATTATTAGCCTCAAAAAATCCGGAATTTTTAAAAAAGCGTTTCTGAAA
>OIYO01000629.1_pt1 | contig 26750 bp, 13 predicted proteins | sample 1588191 | NCBI WGS metagenome assembly OIYO01 (sample SAMN03283275) | human gut metagenome | biome: human-associated habitat; material: feces | host: Homo sapiens | place: Peru | collected 2012 | reverse complement strand
ATTGAGTCAATGCGCGAGACTTTCGGAATGAAAATCAATGTGTTTGACACCTTTAGTAAAGCGCGGGTATACCCCACAGCCCGCTTGCCTTTTCAAGCGCCTCGCGGTAGTCGCTTGCCGCCTTTATATGCAGCTTTACTCTTTTCTCTGCTCTTGTCTGTCTTCCGTAAGCCCTATCGAATTGAGAGAGAAACTGTATGCCCATAATATAGTGCCCGCAAAGGAAATCCGAATAATTTATTCTGTAGCCGTCCGTTTCGTTCTCTGCAATGCAAACCAGATTTTTACCGTCGGGTCGAACAAGATAAAACATAAGGTGCTTGCCGTCCGCCGTGCGGTAAGGGCTTGAAGCGGTAAACTGGCGCTCCCATGAATTGTTCTTTTGCCCCATAAAGCTGAACGGTAGGGAAATTCCGCATGCGCTCACATCTTCATTTGTGAAATTTATTTCCAATACAATTCCGCCGTCTGATTCCTCCGCCGTTAGGGAAACCCCGAAATCTTTATTCAGCAGTATTCCGTTTTCCGTTTCCGTATAGGGGACGGAATAATCGTTATACGGTGTAAATTCGGGTTTTTTCTCTTTGGTTATATCCTGCGATTTAAGGGTATACACGGGTTTCCCGAAATTTCCGCTGCCATCGGTTATTTCAACAGGCGTTTCATACCGCATATCATAAACGGCGGCAATTCGGCAATTTTCTGTTTTTAATTTCAGCATTTATGTTCTCTTAAAATAATCTGTGCCGTTCAGTCGGCGAAGTATATATCTCTGCCATTGTTTAATTTATCGAGGGTATATTCGTTATCGGCAATGTCCGAGCGCTCTGTCCATCTGCCACCCGTAAAATCAGGGAAAGCGACGGGCGCTCCGCCCTTGGCGACTGATTCCTCGCTCAAGGCGGTTATGCACATATAGGTTGCTGCGTCATATACATCTATCGGCGCGTGCGCTCCCGTTTTAACCGCGTTTACAAACGCCGCAAAAACCAGGTGGTCTATGCCGCCGTGCATATCCTGCCCCACTCCGCCGTTTTGCCAGAGCGGGTGGTCGTATTCCTTTTCATACTGCGCGGCGTTGCCCCACATCGGTTTCCAGTCCCACTCGTTTTTTGTGTGCTCAGCGTTGCCGTCCAAAAATACGCTGTCGTTATCCTCCATATACATACCCTTTGTACCGTGCACCTCAAATTTCCGCGAGTATGCGTGCGGCAGGGTTGTGTTAAGGGTAAGGCAAACGGTCTGCCCGCCCGCGCATTTAATAACCGTAGTTACAACATCGCCCTGCGCGTAATTTATATTTGAAAGCGGGTGCTCCGCGCCCTTTTTTTGTATGGCGTATTCGTGCAGGCCCATTGCAGCTGACGAAACAGAACAAAGCGTTAAAAAGCGGTTGCCGTTGTTTATATCAAGAATTTTTGCAATAGGTCCTATTTCGTGAGTAGGGTAGTTTTCGCAGTTGCGGTGAATATAGTTGCGCAGCCTGTAATGCCGTATTTCCTTGCCGCTTGTAATTTCTTCCCTTAAATCGTGGCAGTATGCGCCCGAGCAGTGCATAATATTGCCCAAAACGCCCTTGCGCGCCATATTAAGCGCCATAAGCTCACGCCTGCCGTAGCAACAGTTTTCCATAAGCATAAGCTCCGTGCCTGTTTCCTCATAAGTGCGCACAAGCTTGCAGCAGTCGTCAATCGAATATGCTCCGCCCGCTTCAAGTCCTACGTATTTTCCCGCGTGCATTGCCGCCACGGCAACCTCGGCGTGCGCCTCCCACGATACGGCTATATACACCGCGTCAAGCTCTTTATTTTTAAGCAGCTCTTTATAATCTGTAAGCTCGGCTGGGCGTGAAAAGCCTGCCTTTTCCAGTTTTTCCGCCGCTGCGGTCACCCTATCGGGCAAAAGGTCGCAAACCGCGGCTATTTCTATGCCCGCGCCGTTCTTCATCATCGGTATTATAGGGTTTTCCAGCATTATGTCCCCGCGCTGACCGAGCCCTATTATGCCTATTTTTATGTTTTCCTTCATAGCACTTCTCCTTAATAGCTTTGCGTGCTGCCCGAAAGTAATTCCGGGTAAGAATTTTCCACAAAATCGTATTCTCTTTTTTCGCCGTTTATAAGCCAGCACTGCGGCTGATTGTTATAAAGCCAGTCAAGCGGCTCGGCAATATCCTTTTGCCCGGAATTGCGGAAAAACGCCTTTTTTATATCCTCTTTCATGCTGTCGGTAATATCATCGGGCTTGACCGATATAAAAAGCGGACTGCCGCTCACAGAAAGAATATCCAGCCACTGCCTATTAAGGCTCCAATCAATTTTACCGGGGATTATCCCCACACAGTCGGCGTCAATCTTATAAAATGCGTCGTTCTGGCAAAGCCTGAAAGCAAGGGTATTGACGCCGTAAGCGCGGGTGCGGCTCCAAAGCCTGCCGCTTGTGTCGTCGCCCGTTCTGTATACCTCAAAAATCCCTGCGGACAGATGCGATACCGCATTGCAGGCGATAACAACCGCGTCGCCCGCGGCTTCCCTTATTACTCCGTAAAGCTCCGAAACTATTTCGGCGCTCGTTTTGCTTTCGTCATGAAAGCTCCAGCCGTCCTTTGCGGTTATTTTGCCGTTAAGCATACAGCCAAACGAGCCGAAAAGGTCGTAGGTGGTGTAATCGTGCTTTATAAGCTCATAGCCCCATTCGGTCATTTTGCGAACGGTAGACCTTACATACTCCCGAACCTCGGGAACGGTGGGGTCAAGGCAGTATGACGACTCGGTATTTGTATCGCCGTCATTTATTCGTGATAAGCACCATTCCGGGTGCAGCTTTTCAAGATCTTTATCGCAAAGCGGTCTTATCCATATTCCGGGTCTTACCCCGATTTTTTTAAATTCTTCGGCAATTTTCGCCATATCGCCGAACTTTTCATTCGGTTCCCACGGTCCCGCGCAGGGATTAACCGACCAGCCGTCGTCTATTACCGTAAACGGTTTGTTCTCGTTTCCCGCTGATAGCTCGGCGGTTATTTCCGCATCCCTTATAACCTCGGTGCGGCTGCTTTTACCGTAAGCGTAGTACCAATTATTACTGCCGTATACGGGCTTTTCGGGCAATCGGGGATTTTCGCACATAACGCGGCAAAACGCTTTTGCCGCAGCGAAAGCTGAAATTCCGCTGTATTCACGGCATACAATAACACCCGCAAGCAGCCGTCTGCCGTTAAGCCTTACGCCTGTGCCGCCGCAGCGAACATCAAACCACGCCGTGCAGCCCGAAGCGTCGCACTGAAAGCTTACAAAGCTGCCAGCCCCCGTCATAACTCCGCAGCCCACGGCTTTATCGCCGCTGTTTGCAAGAAAATACCACGGCATAAATATTTCCCCGTTTAGCGAGTGCCATTCCATATCCCCGTAGGAGCGCTCCCATTTATCCCCCATTATGCGGGTAGGCTCGGTAACGCGGTAATTCCAGCGTAGGCAGATAAAGCGCGGGCGGGCAACAGCCGCCGTTACATATATGTAAAGCTTTTCGTCCTTTATTTCGGTTTCAACCGTGCAGTCGGCATTATCCTCTTCGCATTCGATTTTTATATCGTCCGGCTCTCTTAAAATGTTTATCATATTACGACTTTCCCTTTCGTATAAGGTACGAGGGCGTGCAGCTCCATGCGTGGCAGGCGCTGTTTAGCACGGGGTTAGAATAGGGCGTTACCCTGTCGTTTGTAATATCGAAACATTCGGGGCAGCAGTCAAACCCGGCGTTTATAATCGCGCCCCAGTAGCTCTTTATATATTCGTTTGCCGTTTCCGCCATTCCGCAGGAATAAAGCGCCTCTAAATAATAGTGGGTCATAAAGGGCGAGGACATATGTATTCCCGGGTTATACTCGGCGGTTTTTTTAAGCAAACCTTTCGTTTCTTCGCAGCTCAACGCGCCCGAGAGCGCCGCCCACACCTGCGACTGCCACGATATCTCGCCGTTTTTCGCGGTGAAAAGCCCTGTTTTTCCGTCCCTTTTTGAAAGCAGGGCAGAATTTACATCGGCAAGAATATTTTTAAATTTATCGGCAGGCTTACCGAGCTTTTCCGATAATCCTATCATACTGCGCAGCACATAGGCAAAATATCCGAGGGACGCCGTGCTGCGGTCGTAATTGCCGTGGTCTATAAAAAATCCCTCGTTAATTATTCCCTTCGTTCTGTCAAAAACACTGTCGGTATATTCTATTTGGTGCAGCGCAATTCCGTAAAGCTCCTCGGGCAGCGTTTTATCGCCTGTATTTTCCAAATAATCGACAAGGCAAAGCACAAAGCAAAGCGAATAATCAAGGTAAAACCATTGATCTGCATAGGGCGGAGTATCGGGAAATACGCAGGGCGGCACAAGTCCCTTTTTGTTTAAATGCTCGGCAAATAAGTAAATGCACCGCTTTATAAGGTCGGTATTGCGAAAGGTCACATAGTCAACCAGCGCCTGCAGTCGTAAATCGCCGATCCACAGCCTGCGGTCGCGTTTCGGTCCGTCCTCAAAAACATCCTGCTCGCACTCTTTAAGGGTATTAACGCATATTTTGTCTATTGCGGCAAGTGTGCTGTCCGCCGTATTAAGGGGCAGCGCATCATCTATATCCACCGCCGACACTGCGTCTATATACAGCGCGGTTATATCAACCGCAAAACGCACCGAATCAGTACGCTTCAGCTTTAAATATCTGAACGAATAGCGGCGCTCAAGGCTGCCCTTATATGGCATAAAGGCTATTGTTTTAAAATCGTTTTGCAGCCACCCGACAGACAGTGAATTTTCGCTGTCCTCCGCCGTTTCGGCAAGCTCAATAGGCATCTCGGCAAAGGAAAAGGCTATATTTGTGGGGGAATCGGGTATGTGCTCGGGTCTGCCCGCAAGCTCAATATTAAGATAGCCCGTAAAGTGACCCCCGAAATCTATTATAATTTCTTCCTTTTCAAGAGTTAAGGGGAAAGAAATATCCGAAAGCTTTTTGACTTTCCACCCCTGAAAGGCGGATTTATCCGCGCATACCTCTGCTAAAGCCTGCGGCTCAATTCTTTTGTGCTTCAGCGGTCTTTTATATGTATCCGATTTATTTTGCATTTTCTCACCCGTTACGCAAAAGCCCGATGCACCCTTTGCACCGGGCTTTTATTATTTAATTATTTTCCGTATTTGCTTGACGCGCCTATAAGATATTTACGCATACAAACCATTTCGTTTGTAATTGACGGGCTTTCGTTGTAGCCTATATCCGAAAGCCAGGTTCCGCGCGTCATATCTGTAAACTTAACGGTGCCTGCGGCGTATTTCTTCATATGAACAAGGTCGCGAATATCAATATCGCCGTCCCCGTTTGAGTCGCCCGGAGCGTATTTTGAAATAATTTCGAATTTGACGTCATCGAAAAGCGCCTCGCCGTGATAACTTTTCTTGCCATCATCTCCGTCGCAGTCTAAACCGCACATAAATCTTATGCGCTCCGCCTCGGCAAGTGAGGTTTTAAGCTCGGAGGACGCGAGCATATCATCGGTTAAGGACATTTCAAATTTTACCCAACCGTTATCCATAGCTTCGTATTTTTCAGTATCCAGACGATCCGACTCACTGTTATAATGCGAGCCGATTGAACTGATGGTCTTAGAAACCAAAAATTTCTTTACGGTATACTCTTTTCCGAAACCGAACCATACCTTAGGCTCAGCGCCTGCATCGCTTGTATCAAGTTTCTTGAAATATCCGCTTGCCTTAACGGCGGTATCGCCCTTAACAAAGGCAATTTTGCCTCTCTTTACAGCATCGGGGAAATCGGTTTCCGATTCATTGCCGTATGTCTGGAAATAGCCCTCAAGTCCGTCGGCTGTGACTTTCAGAGCGGTTGAACCGTCGTAAGAGCCGCCGGGAACAGCCGCGGCGCTTGCGCCGTCTTTTCTGAGCATACCCATATCAATACCGGGTATATCTGTAAGCTTAACCTCATCGTTTTTAATTAAGTTTTCATTTATTAAAACCTTTTCGGTTTTGCAGAAATCGCTGTTGGGCAAAAGGTTTGTTCCGTCGCCGTCTTTTTCGTATATCTTAATATTGTCTAAATAGCAGTCTGCACCGGCATATCCGCCTACGCCTATGCGTAAAGGCAGCCACTGGGCGGTTGTCGTTGTAAATTCATACGAATACTTTGTCCAGCCTGCGGCATTTACGTTGGTAAGCTTTAATTCGGAAGTTCCGCTTGCAGCCCATGCGGCGCTGCTGTCGTTAAGGTTTACCGTCAACGGGTCGCCTGCATTATTTGCGTTGCCCTTAAGATAAAATTCAAATACATAAGTCTTGTTTGCCGCCACTGATTTCAGCATATAGCCTATGCTGGATGCGTCTCCGCCCAGGTTTTGAGAATAATCACGGTAGAAGTGAACCGAACCGGGGTTTGAATATCCGTCGGTTGACAGCTCTACATAGCTGTATGTTTCGCCGCGATTTTTATACTGCGTGTCTGTCCAACCGTCAAGCGAAGGCTCATAGGCATACAGCGGCTTCTCTTCAAACGCCTTGGTCTCTAACTTATCAACCGTTATCTGTGTGCCGGCAGCACCGCGAAGAATTATACGAAATTCAACCGAGGTATAGCTGCCGTTTACGGTAAAGTTTGCCGTAACATCGGTCCATTCCGTGCCGACGCTGCCCTCTGCGGTCTTTTCGTATTTCAGCGCCTCTGCATTGCCTGCAGAGTCAAATCCGTATCCGCTTACTATGTAATATGCCTGTGACGAAGCTTTAAGCGAAAATGATAACTGATAATCGCCCGCCGCAAGCGTTACCCTGCGGTAGCTCAGTGCCGTAGCTTCGCTTCCCGTAGACTTAGAACCCTTTGTAACGACCGGCTGCTTTTCGGCGTTAAAGCTCAACGTGTCTTCGCTGCTGTTATCGCTGAAATGCCAAAGAGTGCCTTCAAAATTGCCGTAATCACCGATCACGCTATACGCGTAGGTTTCATGCTGTGCGCTTGCCGGAACCGCCCCCGCAAAGCAGGCGGCCGCCAAAGCAACAGCCAATACCTTGGGAAGCTTCTTTTTTAAGGAAAATGCTTTTTTCATAAAAATTTACCTCCAAACTTATTTTCGGCGTCCTGCCGGAATTTTATATTTACGCGGCATCCGCCGCACAGAGCTTAATTTATGGGTATTTCCCCGAAGAAAATACCGCGAATGGTGCTTATTTCCTCGCTTGTTACGCCTATGGAAAGCAAGTAATTCTCGGCTTTTTCGGCAGGGGTGCTGCCTGAAAGCGCACTGAATGAGCTTAAAAACGCTTTCATTTCCGCATTTGTTGCAGCCGAGCGCAAGCCTGCGTCCGAAAAGGTAGTAAACTCATAATCCTGTATCAAGGTTTTTTCGTCCACACCGAGCAGGGCGTTCAAAATATAGCATACCGTGCCTGTTCTGTCAGCGCCGTAAACGCAGTGAACATAAATCGGATAATTATTTACATCTGCATATGATGCAAATATCTGACGGAACAGCTCCTTTTGACTGCTTGAAAACGCCGCTGTGTACGAGCCTATTCGGCTGTTAAGGTATGCAGCCGTCGGAACAACGCTCTTTGTAAGCCCGCCCGTTTCGCTTGCCGTTCTTAAATCTATTTCAAGCCCCAAGGCAATATCCGTGCCGAGCAGCTCAGCACCCTGCACCGTCAGTCGTGATGTACCCTTAATATCAAGCTGCGCACCTCTGAAAGCCAGTCCCTGCAAGGTGGTTTTTCCGAAAGAGGTTTCATAGCCCCCGAGGTCACGGACATTTGTAATTCCGCCCACGGTCATTACGCGCGGACCTATATCTGCGGTTTTAAACGAGCTTTCCGCCTGTCGGGTAATTCCGTTTGCCGTGGCGGTTATTCTTACATAATATTTTGTATTTCTCAAAAGATTATTAACAGCTATGCTCTTAGCGGTTGTATTGACCGTTACCGCATTTGAGTAATCTGCCTTTGTGCCGTATTCCACCTTGAACTCGGTGTTTTCCACCGGACATTCAAGCACTATTTTTATATCCTGTGCCGAATCGGTCATAAGCACGGCGTAATCGTCAACCGTGGGATTTTCGGCGGTAAGATAAGCCCTTGCAGAAGCATTGTAGGAATACGCCGTGTCAGGCGCAATCATTGCAACCTCCGGCACAGAGCCGTAATCGGTAAGACCGAGCAGAAGCCTTTTAATCATTGCCGCGTCAATAGTATTTATATAGCCGTTGCCGTTTATATCTGCGGCATTGGGGCTTGTATATTCCGCTATACCGGCTCTGACCTTTTTAAAGCGTATCATATCGAGTATATCAAGGCTGCCGTCGGCATTTACATCTCCCGGCTCGCATACCCTGTAAAACGCAATGCTGTCATACAGTATTTCGGCATCGGATGAATAAAACGCATTATCAAGCTGCACCTTTACCCCCGTAAGCGTGGCATCTTGCGGGAGGGTAAAGGTATAATTCATCTGTTGCCAGCCGTCGGTGCTGTTTGTAATTGCCGTGTTAAGCCCCGACTCTGCCGGAACAGCAGAGGAACCGTTTCCACGAAGCGACGCGCCGAGCCGCATATTCCCGCTCGCCTTTACATAAAGGCGGAGCTTATAGGTCGCGCCCGCCGTTACAGGTATGTATTTGCTTGTTCTTACCTTGTAAACGCTGTCGCCCGAAGCTTTACTGTGAGTGACTCGAAGAGCTGCTCCATCATAGCCTGCGGTTTCGGAGGATATAGTATCCTTACTGCCGGCAGGCAGAGAGTTTTGCTCCCAGCCGTCAATACCCGAAGTAAAGCCACTGTTTTCTATCAATGTTTCAAAGAAATAAAACTCGGCTTTATCGGCGGTTAAAAGATTTTCCCATTTTCCGCCCGAATACCTGAAAGAAGCAGGACCTATGTGCTTTTTATAATAGTTATCGGTAAAATCGCCATCGAGCGATAATATATCGCCCTCATTCGCGCTGTATGAAATATCCATACTGCCATCCGCATATGCCTTAAATTTAACGTTGGTATTTTTTTTACCGTTAAGCAGCACTGCGCCATCAGCCGCCTTTAGCTCGCCTATTAAAGCACGCTCCGGCAAAGCTGCGTTAAGCCCTGCGGCGTTTCCCGATATAAGCGACGGCGTTATTTTGCCTTCGGTCTGCTCGCCCACTGCGGGGTCGGTGCAAAAGCTGCCGAGCCCATCTAACATATCGTTGCCGTCTTTATCGATAATACGCAGATTATCAAGGTAAATATCGCAATCGCCGTTATACTGGCTGAAAAAGATTATAAAATCGCTGCCGCCGTTTGTTTTAAAGGTTGATGTAACCTCTGTCCAATCGGCGTATGTGTTTTTGTTGAAGAAGGTAAAGCTGTTGGCTGTATCGCTAAGCGATGAAAAATAGAAAGCCTCGGAAAGCACGCCTTTTTTACCTTTAATGTTGGCTTTAAGCGTATATTCCCCTGCGGGAACGGTCTTGTTTACGCAAACGCGTATATCCCCGCCCTGTGTTACATTCCTTATATGCAAAGCGCCGTTATCAAAGCAGCCGTTGCCCACAATTTCGGCTTTCCTTATAGCCGTGTAAGTACCGTCGGAAAATTTATACCAGCTGTTCGCGGTTTTGCTGTCATTCAGCGCAAGAACATCCTCGGGAATATCGGATTCATCGCCGCCGCCGGACGCTAAACGGTCGAAATTACCCATTCCGTCAAGCACATCGTTTCCTTCGGAATCGAGTATTTTGAAATTATCGATATAAATATCGGTTACCCAGTTATACTGGCTTACGGTTATACCGAAAACGCTGCCGCCCCTGCTTGTAAACGGAAGCTCAACCCTCTCCCAATCGGGATAGCTTGTTTTGCTTATCAGATCGGTATAATCCGACTGACCGCTCTCCTTAAAATAGAACTGCTGGTCCGCAAGCTTTAAAGAGCCCTTAATATTGAATTGCAGTGTGTATGCGCCTGCGGGTATTGTCTTTTTAAAGCCCACTCGCATATCCCCCTGTTTTTCCGTGGGCTTGTTTACGATATGCGGCGAGCCGGTATCATCGCAGCCGGACTCTGCTATTTCAATGAACCTGACCGAGGTATCCGCGCCCGAAAGCCAGGTTCTGTACCAGTAGTCCTCGGTTTCGCCGTCATACGGCTGCTGCATTTTGTTTGTTACTTCGCCCGTGCCCTCTGCGCAGAAGTTGCCTGCACCCTCCAGCATATCGTTACCGCTTGCGTCCAAAACCTTGAAATTATCAATGTATATGCTTGTCTGCCAGTTGTACATGCTGAAAATAAACAGGAAGTTACTCCCGCCGCGGCTTGTAAACGGCAGCGTTACCTCGGTCCACTCGTCATAACTTTTAATGCCGTCCATCAATTGCACGGGCGTATCCCTGTATTCATATTCCGCAAATGATAAATTCTGGTTGGAGTATGTTCTGCTGCCCTTTATTTTAAATTTCAGCGTGTAATCGCCCGCAGGAATTGTTTTCGCAATATTTATGCGCATATCGCTTTCGGGCGTAGTGTTTACAAAGTGCAGCGAGCCTACGTCGTCTGCGCCGTCTGCAGCTATTTCTATATAATGCGCAGCGTTATCGGCTTTGCCGCCGCTCGGGTAGGTTCTGTACCACCCGTCGGCGGAATAGCTGTCGGCAATAGTCGCGGGCTTTAAATTGCCCGTGCTTTCCGCCGCCGAAAACGGAAGTGAAGCAAAGGCGCTTAAAATAATTGCAAAGGATAACAAGCATGGAAATATTTTTTTAATCATTCTTATGATCCTTTCTGTATTAAATTAACCCTTTACGCCGTCTCCCGAAGACATACCGTTTTGCAGCGGCTTTTGGAATATGGCGTAAATTATAAGAATAGGCACAAGGGCTATTGTCAAACCCGCAAAGGTTCTGCCGTAATTAACATCGTAGGTTCCCGAATTTGTAAGGTAGGAAAGACCTATCGCCATGGTGTATTTTGTATTATCATGAATAAAGGTGAGCGCGGTAATGTATTCGTTCCATGTGCCCATTATATTGAGCAGCGCCACAACAAAAAGCGAAGGCTTTGAAAGCGGCACTATTATTTTGAAGAATATGGTAAACTGGCTCGCGCCGTCTATTGTGGCAGCCTCCAGCAGTGCATTGTGTATTCCGCGCACGAAGCCCGCCATCATAAACACCGAGAATGGCATGCCTTGTATTGCGTATATTACCGAAAGCCACACAAGCGAATCGGTTATCTTTATTGAATCCGCAAAATAGTAAAGGGGCACAAGCATAAGCACGGCGGGCACCATCATAGCCACCATATAAAACTTTTCAAGACCCTTTATAAATCGGTTATTGTATTTCGCAATAACATAGGCATTAGCGCCCACTATAAGCAGGGTTATCACCAATGTCAGTACCACGGTAAAGAGGCTGTTGAAGAAGTATGAGCCGAAGCTTGCCTCCTTCCACGCGTCAACAAAATTTCCCCATTGCGGGGTTTTCGGCAGCGCCCAGGGGGAAGCGAAAAATTCCTGATTGCTTTTAAGAGATGTATAAAGCACCCATATTACCGGGAATGCCACAGTCACGCTCCAAAGCACAAGGAAGATTCTTATTATTCCCTGCCCCACCGCAGCCGAGCGGGACAGGTGCGGAGTATTTCTTTTTTTACTCATTTACACTGTCCCCCCTTGACATAATGCGGTTGACTATGAAGGAAGCCGTCGCGGAGATTATAAGCATAAGTATTGCCGCCGCATAGGAGTAGCCCACCTGCGGCCACTGGCTGTCAAAGCTGTTTTTGTAAACGAACACGCCCATAACCACCGAATCTTCACTGACAGAGCTGCCGAGCATTGCCTGCACCATTGTAAAGCTTGAGCTGAACGACTGATACAGTATGGTTATAACCATAAACTTTGCCTGCTCCCATACAGCCGGCATGGTTATGTAGCGCAGCTGCGTCCACTCGCCCGCGCCGTCAATTGTGGCGGATTCATACAGCTCCTTGCTTATTCCGTTTATCGCGGTAATCATTATAAGCATAAAGAGTCCTATACCGCACCAGCTTGCAACAAAGGTGATGACCCCTATCGGGTGGGTAAATGTCCAGCCCATTTCGGGAATAAGCGCCGACAGCCCCACTCCGCGCAAAAGCGGATTTAAAATACCGAAGTTCGGGTCTAAAACAAACGTCCAGATAGTGGTTATGATTATAACCGACAGCACATTCGGCATAAAGAAGATAAAGCGGTATATGCCTGTTTCAAGCTTTGAAAACCGAAGGCGGGTCAGCGACACGGCGAAAAGAATTGTAAGCACGATTATTATAATTTCCTTGCCGAGTATTATAACAAAATCATTCTTTATAGCCGCCAAAAACTCCGAATCTGTTATTACCTGTAGGTAGTTCCGAAAGCCTACGAAGCTATCCCTTGTCAGGGCGTCGTAGCCCGACCATTCAAAAAAGCTTGTGTAAAGCGATGAAAAGATCGGGTAGACGCAGAAAAGAATGTAAAGTAAAAGCGGCGGCAGACAGAAAAGTGAGAAAAAGGCAATTTTCGATTTATCTGCCGGGCGGTGCTTTTTCAGTTTTGTATTTGACATTTCGGTCAGTCCTTTTAATGTAAATCGTCAGCCTATCCTACTTTTTTCTTGGTTGCCTTTTGCAGCTCGGAAATAACCTTATCCACCGTCATATCGCCCGAAACAAGCTTATTTATGCACTGGTTTATGGTTGCGTCCACGCTGCCCCAGGTGGTGGAGCCCTTTGAAATAAGGGTTACCTCGGATGAGTTTATCATCTTGTTTACCTGCTTTGCGGATTCGGTGAGGTTAGCCTTTGAAACATCGGTGCGGGTTGCGCTCGGAACGGCGCAAAGCTCTGCAAATTTAGCCGCTACCTTATCGGTATAGAGGAAACGGAGGAATGCTTCTGCCGCCTTCGGGTTTTTCGCCTTTGCGGCAATGCCTACGCTTGTAGCAGTGGCAACAACGGCGGTCTTCTGACCTGCGTCCTGCAAAACCGACGGATAATAGCGCATTTTAAAGCTTGCGGGGGTCGAGCTCTTCATTTCGTTTTCAAGCCATAAGCCGTTGGGAATGAGGGTCGCGTTGTGCTTAAGCCATGCCGCCTGGCTGGTTATGTGGTTCATTGAAAGACCGGAGGGATCAAAATATCCCGCCTTTGCGAGAGTCTCTATTTTGGTCAGAACCTTTTTAAAGCGCGCATCGCTCCAGACTGATTCGCTTGCCGCATTTGCGACATCATAGAAATACTGGGTATCGTTTGACGCCAAAGCCTCGGAAGCCACCGCCGGCATAAGCATACCCCAAACAAGGTAGCCGGAATACTGACCCGTGTAGATAAAGGGATACATTCCCGAGGATTTCACCGTTTTGCAGAAGCTCTGCAGTTCGGTGTAATTCTTCGGAACGCTCCAGCCCTTTTGGCTGAAGAGTGTCTGATCATACCACATACCGTAGGTGGAAAGCAGAACAGGCATTTCGTAGATTTTGCCCGTGTTTTTATAGGTGCTTACAAGTCCGCTCTTAAGCTGGCTGCTTATGGGCGTTGAGGTGCCGTAGACCTTGCCGTTTTTATAAAGAGAGCTGAGATCTCTCATCTTGTTTTCGCTCATCCAGGTGGAGGCAGGCATATTGCTGCCGTCGAGCAGAACGAAGTCGGGCGGGTTATCCTTTGCCCAACGGGTCTTCATCTGCGCGTTAACATTGGTATCAAGATGCGCGTTTATTTCAAGATTGGGCTGCAGCTTCTGGAACTCGCTTATGGCATATTCCCAGCACTCGTTGCCGTAACCGCCTACGAATATCTGTAATTCAAGCGTACCCTTAAGCTTTTCTTCGGATGAGTTATTGACTTCACCCGCATTGTGCACGGTGTTATCGCCCGAATCGCTTACAACATTACCTGCCCCGCCCTTATTATCGGAGGAAGCATCGGCACTGCCCGAGGACGCACCGGTGTTTGAGTTTTTATCACCGCTGACATAGCTCACGGTTTCGTCGGTCTCGCTGCTTACCGTAGTCTTTGTAAGACTGCACCCGGCAGACATTGCCAAAGTTGCGCATGCAGCTATAATGCAAATGCAGCGAATGAGAATTTTTTTCATAAAATTGCACTCCTTTTAGTTTTTTGGGTTTTACTTTGGGGCTCTGTATCGGAGCCCCAAAGATTTTTAAAGCTCTGCGGAATTGTTTCCGCCTTTTTCCAAAGTAATTGAGGTATGCGGCGCGCCGTTTAAGGAAAGATTTACGCTCTGCCCCGCGTGGTGTGCGGCGTATCCCTTTTTAACCGTTGCCGTAACGCCCTCAAGACCTTGCTTTTCTTTAAGCTTATCCAGCCTTACGGTGCCCTTTTTGATTTTTGCGGAATATATGCGCTTGCCGTTCCTTGTAAAGTAAATATTTTTGCCGAGAAGAACAATAAGCAGAATTACTATTGCCGCCAAAACCGCAAGTGCCGCGGCGCAGAGCGCTATGATTACAGGCAGGTTAAGAGAAACGGTGGTGTAATACCTTGTGTTTTTCTTGGTTATTGCCTGTCTGCCGTCATCATCGTCCGTGCTGCCGTTATCGGGCTTTACATCGGGTGTAGTCGGCTCAACATAACCGTTATTGCCGTTATTACCGTTATCCGGCACGGTCGGGTCAACAGGGTCGTCGTTATCGTCAAGCGGCAGCTTTTCATAAAGTCTTGTGTAGTAAACTGCCACTGTGTGGCTTTCCTTTATGTTGTTAAAGGTGTAGCTGCTGCCGTTTACGGTGGTTTTTACGCCGTCTATAAGCAGATAGCCGAGCCTGTACCCGCTGTTCGGCTTAAAGGTAAGGGTTACTTTCCCGCCGTATTCCGCCTCATTCAGTCCCTCGGGGCTTACAGTACCGCCCGCGGTTCTTGTGAAATAAAGCTTGATTTTATCATTCTTCGAAATGCGGAAAAGCCTTGTTTCACCCTTATCCGAGCTGTACGTAAAGCTGTTTACGCTTTTAGCAATAACCTTGCGGTTAAATACATCGTACACCGTGTAATTACCCGGCAGCGTGACCGTCTTTTCACCGCCGAAAAGCGAATGAACGGAAATGTAATTGTTATCGGCATAAATTATATCGGTTGCGGTATCATCGTAAATATGGCAGCCGCAGTGCTTTAGGACATTTCTTAAAATATCAGCCGGGATACAAGGCACTGCCGAGTAAATACTCGTCCAGCTATTTCCCTTTCCGTCGGTCATTTCCTTCATTGCAAAGCCGACATTGTTTGTTCCGTAGCCGTTTTGCTCGGTGTGATAGCCGAGGGTTACGGCGGTTTCGTCATCCACCGCTATAACGGGTGCTAAGGTTCTGTATTCTATCGCACCGAAGCTGACATCCGCCAGCCCCTCTGTTACCCAGCTGTTGTAATTTTCAACCTCAACCGTGCCCATAAGCTTGCGCTCGGTATTAGGGCTTTCAATAAGCTTCATATTCATTCCCGTAAGAGCCGAAAGATTATCAACAGAGGTGGTATTGCCGTCGGACATACCCGATGTAAACACCCAGATGATAACATTGCCGTTTTTCTGCAGCTTTTCGCTTATCGCGCGGCGTTCTGCCTCTGTAACCTGCGTGGTCGAGAGCATAATATTTATCTTATGCTCCGGCACAAGCCCCTTTTCGAGGTCGTCGAGCAGGTATGTATCATACGGTGCACCGAGGTTGTAAAGCTCCTTGCGCTGTGTAAGCAGCAATCCCTTATACAAAAGCTCGTTTGTAAGGTCAGAGCCGGAATACGGCATATACGCGGGCGACTGCTCATCGTAAAACACCGCTATATCCGAAACGCTCTTGCGTTCAAGCCCTAATGATAAGGTCATTTCCTGCATCATGGCAGAGGCAGTCTCCCATAGCTGCTTATCGGTGAAATAAGTGCCCGCAAGGCTGTAAAGGTAAAGCCCGCAGCCCTTCGAAAGAGCATATGCAAAGTTTCGCTTTAACTGCTCTATGGATTGCTCGGCGGTGCGCGTCCAACCGACGGACGCACGCGCGTCGGGCGCTTCAAACATTGATGTGGTGTGGTTGCGGTTGTCGTCCTCCGCAATATAGAGCTTTCCGTGCGCGGTAACGCTGTCTACAGCCGACATATAATCGCCGGAATAGCCTATTTCGCGCTCGCTGTAATTCCACGGGCAGGTTATGAAATCAATGCTGTCGGATTCGAGTATCTTCTGGAAGGAGGTCTGTGAGGTGGAAGCCGCCATATCGTAGTTGATAACATTAAGCAGATAACCCGCATATGTTCCTACGAAAATCCTGTTGTTCGTGGCTTTTTTCGCAAGAGAAGCAAAATAAAGCATTGCCTCGGTCTTCTTCTCACCCATAAACAGCTCATAATCTATTGCCTGACGGTTCTTGCCTGCGCTTAAAATGCTGCCGAGCTCGGTTTCGCTGCGCACCGCAATACTCGGAACGGCAGCCGTTGCGAGCGTTACGGAGCTGTCGCCCCAAGCGGATTTCAGCGCCGCGTCGGTTTTATACCTTTCTTTAAGCCATGCACGGAAGGCGGTAAGTCCTACCGATGAATAATCGCCTGCCTTTGTGCTGCCGTTTATTCCCCACCACTGCCATTCGTAGGTGGTGCCGCCCGTAATTTTAAAGCCTATAATATTATTGGCGTAGGGCTGCTGCATAAGGTAATTAATTATTTCGGTAACCTTTTCGCCTGTTTCCTTTTTCCACAGCTCGGAGGAGAAGGACTCCTTGCTCACCGTTCCGTCGTTGAGCTTTACGCACTCCTCGGGGTGAACGTCCAGCCACCACTGCGGCGGTGTGGTATCGATTGCCATAACAAGCTGCGAATTCGGGTTTGCCGCAAGCGTACCCAAAATCTGCTGATCTATGGTCTCGGTCTTAATAGTCCCGTCGGACATCCAAAGCTCGCCGAGCGTTTCACGCGGGAGGATAAATGCAATAGATGTATCTATTCCCACGCTTGCCAGCCCCTCCATTTCGGATTGGTCAAACTGGGTATCGCGCTCGGGGCGGCTGTACCACAAGGGCGCCTGCGCCACGCCGTTTACAAATACGGTCGGCTTGCCGTTATACATTTTGATTTCGCTCTTTGTTGAAACCTCCTGCTTATACTGCGCAATTTTAAGGCTTCCGACCTTATTGTTGATGTAATAATCGCTGACAATCGCCACTGTGTTATCAAATTGCACCGTGTAATCGCCCGCCGCCAAGAACTGCGGCACGGTTATTTCGAACTCGGCGGTAAATTCCTTACCGGTAGGCCATGACTTTGTGGTTTTGCCGTTTGCAAGGGTTATTGTTCCCGTGCAAATACGGCTGGTTGAATTTCGCTTCCAGAAATATATTTTAAAGCTTGAGGCTTCGGGCAGCTTCTCGGCAATTTTAAGAGTAGCCGTAACCGTCACCGTGTCGCCCGCATAAATTGTGTTTTTCGGGAAGGTGAATTCGTTTGTTTCTATTTTATAATCCGAATATTCCGAAAAATCGAAGTCGATCGCGCCCCAGCCGCCGCTGCCGACATTAGCGTAAATTTCCGCCTTTGTCCAGCCGCCTGTTGACATATCATAATCGGGCTTCATAAAGTTATCGGCGTCGGATTCGCTCCACTGCGGATTCGGGGTGCTGTTCTCCCCTATCGATTCGCGCGCTACATTTACGCTTTCATCGGTGTAGAAGCGCAGAACGGAATCGTTATCCATCTTCACTATTCCGTCGTATAAAAGCGCGTATCTGTAAACGCCGTTATACAACCGAACCGCGATAACATTTTTACCCTTTTGCAGATATTCCGTAATATCAAGGGTGACAGGCAGGCTCCAGGTGTCTCCGGTGCGGGTCTCCTCGTAAACCTTTTCGCCGTTTATGTAAACATCGGCTCTGTCGTCCGCGGTTATCTGCATCTGCGCCGATTTCACGGTGCTTTCAAGATTTATTTCCTGGCGGTAATAATAGTAGCGCTCGTTGTTTTTCTGGCTCTCTATTGTGTCGTAATCCGCGGGATGGACTATCCACGCGCCCTCCCAGCCGAGGTCTACGCTCGGCTCCGCGGTGGTGCGCACGGTCACATCGTTAAGTGCAACGCCGCCGTCGCCACCGGTTTTTTCAAACCGCAGAACATAATACGCAGCGTTTATCGCCGTAAAATCAACCTTGATTTCGGTTGAAGTCGGGGCTGATGAGATTTCGCGGTCAACAACCGCTCCCACCGACTCGTTTTTCCAGTTATAGCCTGTAAGACTCAATTTACCTACTGCAGTGCCCGTGGTCCTGTAATGCGCGGTAAACTGATAAGAATAATCGGTATTTATAATATCTATTTTCTTTTCTATAGCCGCGCTGTCACCCGAGCCGCCCGAAATTATCGCTTCGCCCGCAGTGCCGAAGGAGGGATTGCCCTTAACATCGGTCTTTTTAAAGCCGCCGAACATTCCGTCGGATGAGGGAGATGCAAAATCCTCGGCATAAACCGTGTCGTTGCTTTCGGTGTAGTTGTAGTATTCTATCGAATCAAAGTACACATCGGCTTTTCTGCCGCCTATTCGCATGGCAAGCGCCACACTGCGAACATTTTTCGGAACGGTATAGACTATTCTGTATTCCTGCCAGTCGCTCAGGTTACTGCCCGAATTAAGCGGTCTGTCCTGCCCGGTCCAGCTTTGAATAAGCTTGCCCGAGGAATTATAGCCCGAAAGCGAGGCTGCAAACGCACCCGACACCGCATTACGGCTGCGCATATGGATAACAAACTCGATTCTGTCGCCCGCGTTGACATTTATCCGCTTTGCCATGGTCGCTGTGGTGTAGTTTATTCTGCTGTACTGCTTTTCAATATGCAGTGAGCTGCTGCCTCGGTAGTAAACGGATTTATCCGCCGAAATGCTTGCGATACCGTCGGACGTTACATAGCTCCAGTTAAGCGGCTTGCCGCCTGCTGTATATTCAAAATCGAGGTTCGGGTCGTCAATGCTCTCGGTTTTTGTGAGCGCCACATTATCGATATACATATCCATCGCGTCCGAGGTGTTTGAAACCAGCCATATCTTAACGAACTTCGCGTCCTTTGCGGTTTTAAAAGCACCGCCGCAGCTCTTCCAGTCAAACGAGCCGTATTCGTATGCGTCGGTCACCCATTTGAATGCCTCGGCTTCATCCTTGACATTATCGCCGTAAGCGTTTTTATACTGCCTGACGCAAATCTGCAGCGAGCCCTTCTTGTTGCCCTGCGCCATTGCGTCATAGCTTAAAAGATAATCGGTATTGCCGCCGACCTCAAGCATAATGCTTTGCAGATAAAGCTGAACATCGCCTGCCTGCGGCTTGCTTATATGCACCGCGGCGCTGCCGTCCTTTGATGCGCCCTCCGCCTTAACCGCGGTGTACGCCCCAAAGCTGCCCTCTTCAAATTCACCGGGCTTATTCGGGTTCTCGCGGCGCTCATACATATTCCAGTTGAATACCTTTTCGCCGTTTTCACCCGACTCAAAATCGAGGTTCGGGTCGGTCGAATCACCCAAATAAACAACCGAAATATTATCGAATAAAAGCTTTGCTCCCGCCGTTTTTGCGCGCACCTCAAAGCGCACCTCATAAAATGCGGTGTCGCCGCCCGCCGTGAAATCGGCGGTATAGCTGTGCCATTCGCCGTCGTTATTCTGCGAATTTGCGGCGGTCAGCCAGTTATAGGACGATGTCTCCGTTGTATCGTTGCCCTTTTTATTATAGGTTCTGATATATGGGTAAACACTTATTTCGTCCCCCGAGTATTTTCCTTGGAAGGTAACGCGATAAACGCCGTTTGCTTGTGCGCTCATACGCTTGCCGTAAGCCACAGCAAAGCCATCATTGTCTTTTTCTGCGGTCAGGCGCATTGCACCGCTGCCGTTCACGCCGTCATTCGCGGCATATTTAAGCGAATAGCTGCCCGAATCCGTTTCACCGCAGTAATACTGCCAGTTAAGCGGTCGTTCGCTTTCGGGATCTTTAATTTCAAAATCGTAGTTTTCGGGATTTTCAAGCAATGTAAGCGTAATACCTTTAAGCGTTGCGCTGCTTTCCGATATATATGAAACACGCATATATTTCGCGCCGTCCGGCACAATAAATATGCCGCCCGAGCTTTCAGGCTCACATTCCTTGCCGGTATCAAAGGTTATTTTAAGCCTTCCGCCGCTGCCGTTTACCGCTGTGCGGAAAATCTGCCCGCCCTCAACATTGTAGCGGTAGGAAACCGCCGCGGAATTATCGCCGAACGAAATAACCGACGAAGCCTTATCGTAATCGGTCTTGCCCGAGAAGCTCCAACCGGGGGCAGACAGCACGCGCATATTTTCAAAATCGCCGTTTTGAATTAACTGCCGCGAGGTGTCCGGCTGCGAATAGGAGTAAAAACCGCCGTTGCTTATAAGATTGGTCTGCGCCGTATCGCTCTTATCATATACCGATACATTGTCTATATAGCAATCGACTCCGGCGTAACCGCCGGGAGATATGCAAAGCGGCGCCCACTGGGCATTTGTGACCGTAAACTCATAGGACATTTTCGTCCATTCGGAATAATTTACATTATCGAACAAAAGCCCTCCGTTGCCCGATTTTGCCCAATTGCCGAGACCCCAGTAAAGCTCCGCCGCAAGCGGATCGCCCGCTGTCTGAGTCGCACCCTTGAGCCACAGCTCCATAACATAGGTCTTGCCGTTTTCAAGACCTTTCAGCATATATGAAATTCCCGCTCTTGCGCGGGCGGTATTTTTTTCATAGTCCTGATAAATATGCACAGAGCCCGCGTCCGCATTGCCGTTATCCTCGAGCCTTACATAGCAGCTTTCGGGATCGGGGCTTGAATAGCCCGCCTCCTTCCAACCGTCGAGTGACGCGGACATACCGAGCGGACAAAGCGAGGCGTTATCAAAGAGCATTTTATCGCCCGCAGCCCCTTGAAAAACGATTCGCAGCTGAATTTCCTTGGCGTTCTGCGGCGCTTCAAGGTCGGCGGCAACCGTGTTCCAGCCGTCAGATAAATTACCCTCGCCGCCCGCGGGCTTTACCTGTACGGGCGCCGTTCCGTTATCAAAGAACCAGTACGCCGTTATAATATAGTAGGGATTGCTGCCGATTCCCTTTAAATCTGCAGAAAAGCGGTATTTTGTTCCTTGCTCGACCGAGATATTCGGGCTTGCAAGAGTTACCCAGCCCGCGCCTGCCGAGGCGGACGCACCCTTTGTCATCTCAAGCACGCCGCCGTGGGACGAATCGCTTGACAGCACGAGCGTATCGCCCGTATAGTTATCGTTAAGCGTCCATTTAAGCGGTTCCTCCTTAACCTCAGCACCGTCAAAATTACCGTTGAATTTATCGGGGGATAAATATGTATAAACAATATCCTCAAAATCGCCGTTTTTAGCCAAATTGTTTGATGCAACAAGATTGTACCCGCCGTCAAGACGAAAATCGCCCTTGCCGTTTAAAATATCCTTACCGGTTTCCTTATTGACGACCTTAAGCGAATCTATATATACATCCGATAAACCGTTATACTGACTGAAAACAAAGAAAAACCTGTTTGTGCCGTCTGATTCGTAATCGTAGGAAAAATCAGTCCAGTCATCATAGCTTACACGGTCAGCAAACAGATTGCCGACGCCGCTGTCGATATGAGCGTAATCTGCAAAGCGGAAGGTCTGACCCGGCGCCGTGACGCTGCCCTTGACCTTCATCCGAACCGTATAGCTTCCCGCAGGAACGCTATCCGGTACGACAGTCAGCCACATATCGCCCTCTATTCCGGTGTTTACAATATGCAGTGCGCCGTCGCCGCCGCAGCCGTCGTCCACCGTTTCAATATAACGCGATGCGGTGTTTTCCCATTTCTTACCGTTGCCGTCGGGATATCTTGCCCACTCTCCCGCCGAGTAGCCGGGCACCGCTTCATCCGCATATATCGGAGCCGCGGTACCGTATATATACAGGTAGGCGTTATCAAGCTTGTATTCATCGCCGGATTTGCCGTTTTCACCGAAGCTTACAATGAGCCTTGCATAGGCTGCGCCCTCGGGCGGCGTGAAATCGCCGCTTATTTCGCCGAAATCGGCTGTCGGGCTGCTTTTTTCAAGGCTTAATGTCTCACCGACGGCGTTTTCGCCCTCTTCGTCACCGAAGAAAGCTACCGTCAGCTCGGCATCCGCGTTTGCGGCGGACGAGGAAACAGAAACTCCGGCCTTGTATTTCCTGCCGGACTTCACCGATATAAGCTCCGAAGTAAGCTTTGCGGCATTTCCCGAATTTTGGGAGATACCGGCACCGTAGCCGCTTATTCCCGAAACAGCGGAAAGCTCGCCGCCGGAAACACTCCAGTAGGAAAAGCCCTTGAAAGCTTCATCGGATTCCGCAAAAGCAGAAATAACGGACAGTGAGCCGAAGGCAATAACCAAGCTTAAGACTGTCGCCGTTATTCTCTTCCTCAAACCGATGATTCCGTTAGTCAAAATAACACACATCCCTTTTATTTCTTTATTATTATTATACATTAAGCACAACAAACTGTCGTCACAATTTTTTTACATTATGGTTACTTTTTTTTACTACTTTTGAATAAAGGACTTCGGCGGCGTAAAATGTCAGCTTTGTTAACATTGCGTTAACAATTTATCGTTATAATGAACGAAATTGATTCGTTCAAGAGGTGAATATGAGAAATCATAGCTTTTCGGGGAAGGTCACTATAAGGACAAAGCTTTTGTCGGTATTTTTGACAGCGGTTTTGATACCTATAATAATTTTCGGATTTTTCACGGTTCGTTCAAGCAATACCGCGCTTGAAAACGAGGCGTCGGAGACCTATACCCAAATGACAAAGCAGATAGCGATGATTTTTTCGGAATATATATCGCGCGTTGACCAGACAACCCGCATGGTAGACAATACCGCCGCCGTGCCCGAATATCTTCGCAACAAATTCACCGAATTTGAAACAGACCCCGCCGCCGTGGCGCTTCTTGAGCAGCGGGCGCGTGAGGCGCTTGAGCTGGTAGCCCGCACAAATGAGGATATGTATTCGCTGATAGTGACCTCGCTTGACGGAGAGTCGATATCCTACACCGACGGCAAATTTGACCGCCCCGCCTTTTCGATAGACGAGGATTATTACGCACCGCTCAGAAGCTCAACGGGGGGCACGGTGCTTCTGCCCGTGAGAACCTCAAGCTATGAATTCTCCGCCGATGCCCGCGTTTTCTCGGTTGCCTGCAGACATCTTGATGTTTCCTTTGAAAACAGCACGGGGCTTAATATGTATACCGGCTATGTGATTTCGGAATGCCCGGTTTCGGCATTTGCAGATATATGCGCGGCGAGCAATTTCGGCAAGGGTACTATCCTTTATATTTTTGACAGCGAAAATAAGCCGGTTTACACCACGGATTCATCTGACGGCATATCCAAATCACTTTTAAGCAATATGAAATCGCACGGAAAAACCGAAATAAACGGGAAAGAATATCTGCCTGTAAGCAGCACCGTTGCGAATACGGGCTGGTCGGTTGTGGCGGCAGTGCCCTATAATTTCATCACCGCAAGCGCGCAGACACTGCTTAACCGCCTTGTGACCTTAAGCCTTATATGCGCCGCGGTCATAATAATCATAACCGCCGCGGTATCGTTCTATTTCACAAGACCCATAAAGGTGCTTCAGTTTTCCATGAAGCAGTTAAGCGGCGGCGACCTTGAAACCCGCATTTCACAGAAACGAAAGGATGAATTCGGCGACCTTTTCGATAATTTCAACAGTCTGGCGGGCGAGCTCAACAACCTCATATATGCCGTTTCCGAATCGGAAAAACGCGAGACCGAGGCTAAATACCGAATGCTGCAAAGTCAGATAAATCCGCATTTTCTTTATAATTCGCTGGACACTATAAGAATGATGGCAGTGCTCGACGATAAAAACGACATTGCCGAGGCGCTGCTCAATCTGTCTGCCCTTTTCAGGTATCACATCCGCAACAGCGATAAGCCCGTAACCGTTAAGGAGGAGCTTTCGCAGATAAAGAATTATCTATCGCTGCAGCAGCTGCGGCTGCAGGAAAAGCTTGAAATCGTTTACGATACCGACGAAGAGGCGCTCAGCTGCTATATGCCTAAAATTCTTTTGCAGCCGATACTCGAAAACTGCTTTTCACACGGCTTTAAGGATATTTCGCACAAGCTTGTAATTTCCGTAACAATCAAAAAAGAGGGACGGGATATAAGCTTCACCGTAGCGGATAACGGCAGAGGAATGACAATCGACGAGCTTGACAGACTTGCCGAAAAGCTCAGCCGCCGCGATATGCCCGCCGAGCACGGAATCGGGCTTTACAATGTTAATGAGCGGCTGCGGCTGTATTTCTCGGATAACCGCGGTCTTATAATACAAAGCCGTGAAAACAAGGGAATGTCGGTTTCCTTCACGATTCCCGCGTCCCTTGATTCAAGCGCGGTCTATCAGTTTAAAAAGCCTAAAAAGGAGGACTGAAATTTATGCCCGAAAGAAAGCTGACGGTATTTCTTGTGGACGATGAAAGCATTATAAGAAACGGCATGAAAAAGCTTTTCGACTGGGAAAGCAACGGCTTTACAATTACAGGTGAAGCGGAAAACGGGCGCGACGCGCTGCCGCTTATTCTGTCGCTCAAGCCCGATATTATAATAACCGATTTGAAAATGCCTTTTTGCGACGGCATAACGCTGGCGTCCGAAATAAAAAAAGCCCTGCCGTCGGCAGAGACGGTTATTCTCACAGGCTATGATGAATTTGAATTTGCAAAGCAGGCAATAAAAATCGGCGTTTTCGATTTCCTTTTAAAACCGGTATCACCCGACGAGCTGCGTGATACCCTAAACCGCATAAAGCAAAAGCTTTCAGGCAGCCGACCGCTTGCCTATCCGCTCGGCAGCGAGCTTAAGCTTACGCAGGCAATCGAGGAAAAAAATTCCCTAAAATGCCGCGAAATATTAAAAAATATATTTGAGGGCTTAAAATCCGAAACCGATAAGGCCGCGGTTTATGAGGTAAGCCGAAAGCTTTCCGACGCGCTCACACGGGCGTGCCGCGAGCAGTTGTCCGCACTTTCGGTGCCGTCACCGGAATTTGAAGCGGGAAACGGCGCAGACCTGATATTTACGGCGCTTAACGAATATATTGACGCGTCGTTTGAGGAATATGAGAACCACAATTCCTCACAGCTTGTTCAGAAAATTGTAAAATATCTTGAAGAAAACTACGCGCAGAATATAACGCTTTCCTCTCTGGGCGAAAAATTTTACTCTAACTCAAGCTATATAAGCCGTGTTTTTAAGCAGAAAACAGGCAAAAACTACAGTGATTATCTGCTTGATATCCGTATTGACCGCGCAAAGCAGCTGCTTGTGAGCACAGGCTTTTCCGTCGGCAGAATAAGCGATATGGTCGGCTTTGACAATACAAAATATTTCAGCAGAATATTCAAGGAGAAAACCGGCGTCCAACCGATTGCATACAGAAAAAGCGGAGGAAAAGACAGTGTTTAAGCTTTTCCCTGCCGTAAAAAAAGCTCTTGCCTGCATTTTACCTGCCCTTTTGCTGCTTTCCTGCGGCTGTAAGGGCACAGACGGCAGCGGAATATGCACCGGCAGCGAAAAAGCAGTAAGCGCATCGCTTAAAATATACTGCGATTCATATTATCGCAGCGCAATAAAAAGAGCCGCCCGCAGCTTTAATTCGGTTTATCCCGATATAAATATCGGCTTTGCCGAAAACGAAAGCGACGCCGATATTTTAATTGCCGACCGCATGAGCGATGAATCGGCAAAGAACCTTGCGGCGCTTGACGGCTTTGTAAATACCGATAATTTTATTAAAGAACTGCTTTTTCTTTATAACGGCAAGGTAATCGGTCTGCCGCTGTTTTTGGAAACCGACGGTATTTGGCTTGACAAGCTGCCCTATCTGCGTGAAAATGCCGATGTTCCCTGCCGCTTAGATCAGGCGGTTTCATCGGATTTTGTAAAGGAAAGCCCGATGCTCTGCGGCGATAACGAAAGCCTTTACTGGGGAATAATAGCTCCGCTTTATCTTTCCTGCGGCGGCGCAGCGGATGATATAGGCAGCGGCAGCCTGTCGGAAGCGCCTTTTCGGCAGGCTGCCGAACGGCTCGGGAAAATGGCGGAAAGCGGGATTTTAAAGAAAAACGATAAGCCGACCGACGCCTTCGTATCGGGAAATACAGCGGGAATACTCTGCTCCTACCTTGATATAATTAAAATTCAGCAGGATATGCCGTTATCCTCCAAGCTTGTTTTTTCGCCCGGCATCGCCGCTCATGAGAACGAAAGCATAAATCTCATAATCCGTGCAGATACGCTTTTTGTCTCCGAAAAGGCGGAAAAGGAAGCTGCTCGGCTTTTTGTCGGCGAGCTTTTCGGTGATAAAAGTATTTTAAGACTCATTTCCGACACGCACCTGCCGTCAGCCGTGAAGGTGAATTGCAAAAACCATTCGCTGCCCGAAATTTTCCGCGAATTTTATTCGGTGCTTTCCTCCACCGCTGTCAAAACGGTATATGTGACCGACCGCCGTGACGACAGCACCGTGAATAGAATTAACTCCGTAATAAACACCGAAATCGGCTGAGTATCAAGCCTGTTCGGCTTAATCCCCGCGCTGCAATCATTAGCAGACAAATCACACCGACCGCACCATCACCCTAATGAACA
>OIYO01000628.1_pt1 | contig 26789 bp, 17 predicted proteins | sample 1588191 | NCBI WGS metagenome assembly OIYO01 (sample SAMN03283275) | human gut metagenome | biome: human-associated habitat; material: feces | host: Homo sapiens | place: Peru | collected 2012 | reverse complement strand
CAAGGGAGAATGAAACGGGACGAAGTCCCCTCCCTTGACCCTTCCGCGCGATTGAATTGAGCGCATTTTCATGCTATGCCCGCGTGTTTATGCAGGAGATTTCGTCTCTGCGCTTTGCAAGTGAAAAAGTCTTTTTCTCCACCTTGACAAAGACAATAAATTGGGCTATACTGAACTCGTCCGAGATGACGGAGAAGAGTATCCTGCCACAGGGTGCACAGAGAGGCGCGGTTTGGTGAAAAGCGCTGATTCGGCGGCAGGGGAAGACCACCTCCCGATCGTACCGTGTGCTGCACGATAGCGCGGCAAAGAGAACCAATCAGGGTGGAACCACGGGCAGATTTTTCCGCTCGTCCCTCGAAACAACGCGAGGGACGAGCGTTTTTTCGTCCCAATCATTCAACATGGAGGGAAAAAGCATGAAAATCATCTACAATGACGGTCATGTGGACGAATGCCCCGCTGACGACGAGCTGCATGTCATCCGCCACACGGCGGCGCACATCCTCGCGCAGGCAGTCAAGCACCTGTATCCGCAGGCGCATTTCGCCTATGGCCCGGCAACTGAAAAGGGCTTCCACTACGACGTCGATCTGGGCGACGTGAAGCTCTCCGACGAAGACCTCAAGACCATCGAGAAGGAAATGCAGGCCATCGTCAAGCAGAACCTGCCGATCAAGCCCTTCGCGCTTGGCCGCGAGGACGCCATCAAGCTCATGCAGGAGCGCGGCGAAATCTACAAGGTCGAACACATTGGCGACCTGCCCGAAGACGCGACGCTGACCTTCTACCAGCAGGGCGACTACATCGACATGTGCGTCGGCCCGCATCTGTGCTACACCAAGGCGCTCAAGGCATTCAAGCTGACTGCCCTCTCCGGCGCGTACTGGAAGAACGACAAGAACAACAAGATGCTCACCCGCATCGGCGGTATCGCCTTCCGCAATCAGGAGGAACTCAATGAGTACCTGAAGATGATGGAAGAAGCCGAAAAGCGCGACCACCGCAAAATCGGCAAGGAAATGGGTCTGTTCATGCTCTGCGACGAAGGCCCCGGCTTCCCGTTCTTCCTGCCCAAGGGAATGCAGCTGAAAAACGCGCTGATTGACTACTGGCGCGATATTCACTACGCGGCGGATTATGTGGAAGTGTCCACGCCCATGATTATGAGCCGTCACCTGTGGGAGACGTCCGGTCACTGGGATCACTACAAGGACAACATGTACTCCACCAAGATCGACGACGAGGACTACTGCATCAAGCCCATGAACTGCCCCGGCGGCGTGATGGTCTACCGCAGCCAGCCCCATTCCTACCGCGATTTGCCCCTGCGCGTGGGTGAGCTGGGTCTGGTGCACCGCCACGAGCTGAAGGGCGCACTGCACGGCCTGTTCCGCGTCCGCTGCTTCACGCAGGACGATGCCCATATCTTCATGACCCGCGAACAGATTCCGGACGAAATCGCCGGCGTCGTGCACCTCATCAATCAGGTGTACTCGAAGTTCGGCTTCGATTATTTCGTCGAACTGTCCACCCGTCCGGCGGACTCGATGGGTTCGGACGCGGATTGGGAGGATGCGACCAACGGCCTCAAAACCGCGCTGGAAAAGCTCGGTATGCCCTACATCGTCAACGAGGGCGACGGCGCGTTCTACGGCCCGAAGATTGACTTCCACCTGCGCGACTGCCTCGGCCGTACCTGGCAGTGCGGCACGATTCAGCTGGACTTCCAGATGCCGCTGAACTTCAATCTGGAGTACGTGGATGTGGACGGCAGCCGCAAGCGCCCGATTATGATTCACCGCGTCTGCTATGGCTCCATCGAGCGCTTCATCGGCATCCTGACCGAGCATTTCGCGGGCAAGTTCCCGACGTGGATGGCGCCGGTTCAGGTGAAGGTGCTGCCCGTGTCCGACAAGTCGATGGATTATGCCAAGACGGTGTACGCCGCCCTGCGCGCAAAGAAAATCCGCTGCGAGCTGGACGACCGCAACGAGAAGATTGGCTACAAGATTCGCGAAGCGCGTCAGGTAGACCGCGTGCCGTACATGCTGATTCTCGGCGGTCAGGAAGCGGAGAACAACACCGTCTCCGTCCGCGACCGTGCGACCGACCAGACGGTTACTTGCACGCTGGATGAATTCATCGCAAAGATTTCTAAGGAAATCGCCGACCGCGTGTAATTTCATAGGGACTGTTTGCCCCGCTTGCATGGGAAATTCCTTGCAAGCGGGGCTTTTGTCTATGCGTTCTATATACAATTTTCGGATGAGAATGCGCCAAAATTCGCGGCGCAAGCAGATGGCGCAGACGAATCCGAAAATTGTAATATCCTTTACAGTTCGTTCATGCTTTTTTGTGCGCTTTCTGCTATAATGCTTATGCTATTCCAAGGGAGGTATGCTCCATGATTGAACTCAGGCATGTCACGAAGCGCTACGGTGCGGTCGAAGCCCTGCATGACGTCTCTTTCCGCGCCCCGGAAGGGCAGATTGTCGGTCTGCTCGGTCAGAACGGCGCGGGCAAGAGCACCACGCTCAATATCCTCACGGGCTATCTGCCGCCGACGTCGGGGCAGGTGCTGGTGGACGGCATGGATCTCCTCCAAAACGCACGCGCCTGCAAGCGGCTGATTGGCTATCTGCCGGAAAAACCGCCGCTGTATGACGAAATGACCGTTCGGGCTTACCTGCGGTTCGTGTGCGAGCTAAAGGAAGTGCAAAAATCGGCGATTGCGGCGCATGTGGAGGACATTATCCGCACCTGCGGGCTGTCCGAAGTGGCGCACCGCCTGATTGGGCACTTGTCGAAGGGCTACCGCCAGCGTGTCGGCGTGGCGCAGTCGCTGTGCGGCAATCCGAAGGTGCTGGTGCTGGATGAACCGACCGTCGGGCTTGACCCGCGTCAGGTGGTGGAGATTCGCGCACTGATTGCCGAGCTTGGCAAAACGCACACGGTCATTTTTTCCTCGCACCTCCTGTCGGAGATTCAGCAGCTCTGCCAGCGGGTACTCATCCTGAACCGCGGGCATTTGGAATACGAAGCAGACATGCAGGAATTAGCCGAAACGGGCGAAACGCTGCGGCTTCGGGCAAGCATTGCCATGCGGGAGAAGCAGCTGCTTCCGGCGCTGCGGTCGCTGCCATGCGTGCGGCGGGTGAAGGCGCTGCCGACGCGGACGATTGAGGTCAGCGAGGTATTGCTGGAATGCGACGCCTCCGCCGTGCCGGATGCGCAGACGCAGCTGTTCCGCCTGCTCTGCGGGCTGGATGCCCCGATTCGGATGCTGGTGGAGGAACACGATTCGCTGGAAACGGTGTTCCTCCGCGCGACGGATGAAGGCACGAAAGTTCCTTCATAATCTTCTTTGTTCTTATTGCAGAAGGGTGCTTCTATCACAGAAGTTTTTCCCGATGCGCAGGGATTTCGCCTCTGCGGAGGCGACCAAAGGGCAATGGAAACAGACGAAGTCTGCGATCGCCCTTTGGAAACCTTCGGCGCGTTCTCTCCCATGTTACTTGAATTTTATCGGAAGTTGTTTTTTCTTGGAGTAACACGCGGAAGAAGTATGGATATGTCACCAATTGAATCGCGTGAAAGGGGCAAGGGAGGAACTCCCTTGCAGGGTGCAGGGACAGCGTCCCTGCTGGGGTTCAAAGGGGCAACGCCCCTTGTCCCCCGGAAAGGTTGTTTGTTACAATGCGTGCCATCTGGAAACGAGAATTGCAGGCGTATTTCCTCACGCCGACGGGCTATGTGTTCATGGGCGTGTTCCTGCTCCTGTCCTCGGTGATGTTTTATTTGCAGATTATGCAGGCGCGGTCGTCGGACTTGCCGACGTTCGTGGGGCAGATGAGTTACCTGTGGATGCTGCTTTCGCCGGTGCTGACGATGCGGCTGCTGGCGGAAGAAAGGCAGCGCCGCACGGATCAGCTGCTGCTCACCAGCCCGGTTTCCCTGTCCGGCATGGTGCTGGGCAAGTATGCCGCGGCGTATACCGTCATGGCGGCAACCGTCGTGCTGACGCTCGGCTTCGTTGCGGTCGTGGCGGTGTATGGGCGCGTGTACCCGGCGGAAATGGCGGTGGCGTACCTTGGCTTCATCTTGCAGGGCGGCGCATTCCTCGCGCTGGACTTGTTCATCTCCGGCTGCGCAAAAAATCAGGTGACGGCGGCGGTTTTCGCGTTCGGCGCGAACTTCATCCTCTGGACGCTGGACTTGCTGGAAAACGCCGTCAATAGCAGCTTCTTCTCCAGCGTGCTGTCCTTCTTCAGCCTTTATCAGCGGGCTGAACCGTTCCTGATGGGGCAGCTCAGCGCGGCGAGCGTCGTCTACGATGTCACCTTTGCCGCGGCGTTCCTCCTGCTGACGATTCATACGCTGGATGCCCGGCGCTATCGGGGAGAGTGACGAAGAATGCGAAACAAAAAACAATCCGCGCACAGGAAGTTCACCATCAGCCCGCGCCTGCGCTACGGCGCTATGTCTACCGCCATTGTCGCGCTGGTGATTGTCGCGCTGATTCTCATCAATCTGGCGACGACGAACCTCGAAACGCGCTACGGCTGGCGCGGCGACTTCTCCTTCAACGCCGTCACAACGCAGAGCGAGACGACGAAGCAGATTCTGCGCGACTTGAAGCGCCCGGTGAAAATCTACGCCCTGTTCGAGCGCGGCGAGGAGGATCAGCCCCTGCTGGAGCTGCTCAACCGGTACAGCGCCGCGTCAGATATGGTGACGTGGGAACAGACCCCGCCGAGCCTGAATCCCCTGCTGCTGACCCGCTTTTCCAGCAGCACCACCAACGTCTCCGCGCAGAACCTCATCGTCTACTGCGAGGAAACCGACCGCTATCGCGTGCTGACCGCGACGGATTTTGTAACGCTCTCCGTCGATACCGATTCGGGCAGCTACAACGTCTCCGGCTTGGCGTATGAGCAGCAGATTACCTCCGCCATCGCCTACGTCACGCGCGACACCGTGCCGACGCTGCACATCGCGACGGGTCACGGCGAACTGGGCGAAGACTCGCTGTCCGCCTTTACCACCCTGCTGACGAACAACCATTACAACGCGGTGTTCGAGAAGCTCAGCGACATGACATTCGCATCCGGCGACGTGCTGTGCATTCTTTCGCCCGTCAAGGACTACACCGACGCGGAAATGGACATCATTCGCGCGTATGTGCAGGGCGGCGGCGCGGTGCTGTTCAGCTGCGATTATACCGACCCGATTGAGAATATGCCGAACGTGCTGTCCCTGCTGCGCTCCTACGGCTTCCTGCCGGAAAGCGGGCTGGTGATGGCGTCGCCGGATGAAACCGACACGTTCTACAACAACAACCGTCTGGCGCTGCTGCCGGAAATGCAGGCGACGGATGTGACACTGGAGATGATGCTGAACGGGCGGACGGCGATGCTCATGGTTGCCAGCCGCGGCTTTGACCCTTCGCCGGAATCGGATAACTCCCTGCTGGTGGACGCGGTGCTGACAACATCCGACAAGAGCTATCTGGTTGATACAACCGCGTCGCGCCTGAGCATCACTCAATCCGACAGCGACAAGACCGGCCCGTTCGCGCTCGCGCTGCAAGCCAAGCGTTTCACCGACACGGGCGACGTCAGCCGCGCGTTCATCATCGGCAGTTCCGCCCTGCTGACCGAGGAACAGCTCTTCACCATGACCGACGGCGAGGAATTTCTGGTGCGCGCCGTGTCCTTCCTGACCGGGGATGACAGCATTGACACCAGCATCATGGTCAAAACGGCGCTGCGTCCGGGGCTGTCCGTCAATGCGCTGTCATTGGGCAGCGTCGTACTGGTCGGGCTGCCGATTCTGGTGCTGCTGGCGGCGGTCATCATCCTGCTTCCACGGAGGAATCTGTAAGCCATGCAAAATGTCCCGAAAAAGAAACATGCCGCGCGCAGGCACAGCCGCATCCTCCTGCTGATTTTCGCCGTGGTGCTGGTCGCGGCGGCAGCGTGTCTGCTGATTTTCGCCCGCACGCCCGCCCCCGCGCCGGAAACGCCCGCGCACGAGGACGAGGAAATCACCCTCTGGGCGGTGGAATCGGCGGATATCACCCGCATCCGCATTGCCGTGCGCGATCAGGACGCGTGGTCGGCAGTACAGACGGAATCCGGCGCGCTGGTACTGGAAGGCGAAAACGCCTTCACGGTGGATGCGGACATTACCGCCACGCTCCTGTCCGGCCTCAAGAACGTGACCGCCGAGGTGATCAGCGACGATTGGAACGGCACGGACGAGGAGTGGGCGGCGTTCGGGCTGGATGACCCGGAGAGCGTCGTCACCGTGGATTTTGCGGACGGCAGCAGCCACACGCTGCGCATCGGCAGCGCCCCGCAGTACGAAAACAGCTGGCAGTACGCGCAATTGGACGGTGACACCCGCCTGTTGTCCGTCAGCCGCGGTCTGGCGGAGGAATGCTACGTCACGCGCGGTTCGCTCCACAGCGTCGAGCAGCTGACGATTCACGCCGACCGGCTGGATGAAATCACGCTGCTGAACGCGGAGGGCGAAATCACCCAGCAATGGCGCTTGAACGGCGCGATCACGAACGCGGACGCGCAAGACCGCTGGATGCTGACCGTCCCGGTGTCCTACCCGGCGGACGGCACGGCCATGACCACCCTTCGCAAGTCGGCAGCAAACATCCGCCTGGGCGAGTACATTGCCGACGCGACGGCGGAGAGCATCGCCCGCTACGGGCTGGACACGCCCCGCATCGTCATCCGCCTGCACCAAGCCGCCGGCACAATCGGCGCAGTCGGTACGACTGGCTCATACGCTACGACCGATTACCCGGAATCCACGATCACCCTCGTCATCGGCGAGCAGGAGAGCGATCTGGTGGATTATGTGCTGTACGACGGCGGCATTTACCGGTGCAGCACGCTCTTGCTGCGCGGCGTGATGAATGCCGACTGGCAGGAGACCATCACGCGCTACCCGGTGCTGACGGCGCTGGGGAATCTTGCGTCTCTTTCGCGTGAAACGGCGGACGGCGTGGACACATGGGTCATCACACGCACCGAGCAGGTTGCCGAGAACAACGAACTTGTCACGGACGACGAGGGCAATCAGGTCTACGATATTACGCTGACGAAAAACGGCGAATCCGCGGATTACACTGCCTTTTCCGCCGCCTACAATCAGCTGATGATGGTCACAATGTCCGGTCGCCTCCCCGACAACTGGACTGCTGCCGACGCTCCCCACACCGTATGGACATTCACAGATATTGATGGCACGGTGCACACCGTCGCGCTGATCCGCTACGACGCGATGCACGATGCCGTCGCAGTGGATGGCGTGGCGCTGTTCTACCTTATACAAGGCGGGTTTTCGCTGGGGATATAACCGCAGGGCACACCCGCAGGCGAAATCCCCTGTCCCAAAAGAAAATTGCATTGGAAAACAGCACCCAGCCCAGCGCAGCATGGAATTCCCCCTTCCCATGCTGCGCTTATTTTTTCTGCCGCGCACCCTTGTCCATCCGTGCCAAGTATGGTACAATGCTCCTGACGACAAGCTGAGCGGAGGGGGATGCTGTGCGCGAATGGCGGCAGGGCGTGCGAAAGCTGCTTCTGCTGCTGTATACGGCAGCCCTTCTCATAAGCCTCGGCTGCTTCTTATGGAACGCGTCCATCCCTGTCCGCGTCCATTCCGCCCCGAAGTGCTATCCGTCAAAAGGCGACGGCTTCACGCTTGCCCCTTTGCCAACACTTCCGCCGGATTCCATTCTGAACACCGGTGACGCTGTCGCGCTGGACGCTCTGCCGGGCATCGGTCCCGTGCTGTCGGAGCGGATTATCACATACCGGGAGGAAGGCGGCACGTTCGTGTACCCGGAAGATTTGCGGAACGTCGATGGCATCGGAGCAGCGCTGCAAACGAAAATCATTGACTCGCTGGATGACGAATCGACGAATCCGCCGATAGCGCCAGCAGCAGAAACAGCCGCTGTACCGAGAGCGACACTTCCGCCGGATTCCATTCTGAACACCGGCGACGCTGCCGCATTGGACGCCCTGCCGGGCATCGGTCCCGTGCTGTCGGAGCGGATTGTGGCATACCGGGAGGAACACGGCGCGTTCGTGTATCCGGAGGACTTGCGGAACGTCAAGGGCATCGGGGAAAAGCGGCTGCAAGCAATTCTCGATGCGCTGGCGGGCGAAAGTGCAGAGGAAAGCAACTGACGGGCACGGGAACAGTCCACACCAACACCAAACTACATCATCAGGGAGATGACACGCATGTACCGCATCCTATTAGTCGAAGACGACGCTGCTTTGGCTGATGCCATCACGAAGGTGCTGACCGCGTGGGGACACGAGGTGCAGAAAGTCCGCGATTTCCGCCGTGTGACGGAGGAGTTTGCCGAGTGGAAGCCGCAGATCGTACTGATGGATTTGATGCTCCCCTTCTTCAACGGTCATCACTGGACGCAGGAGCTGCGCCGCATCACCAGCGTGCCAATTGTCTACCTTTCCAGCGCGTCGGATAACCTCAACATCGTCATGGCGATGAACATGGGCGGCGACGACTTCATTGCCAAACCCGTTGACCCAGCTGTACTGGCGGCGAAGGTGAATGCTGTCCTGCGCCGCGCGTATGACATGCCGGCTGCGGGCAATATCCTCGCCTGCGGGGAGGCCGTGCTGGATTTGGACAGCGCCGCCCTCTCCATCCATGAGCAGCGCATCCCCCTGACGCGCAATGAACTGATTATCCTCCGCACACTCATGGAGCAGCGCGGGCGCATCGTCAGCCGCGAAACGCTGATGACCCGTCTGTGGCAGATGGACGAGTACGTTGAGGAAAACACGCTGACCGTCAATGTCAACCGCCTGCGGAAGAAACTTAGCGCGGCGGGACTGCCGGGCTTCATCGTCACGAAAGTCGGCAGCGGGTATGCCGTAAATCAGGAGGGCAGCGTATGATTCGGCGCTATCTGCGGGAGCATTTGCCGCTGGCGGGGCTGCTGGCGCTGTTCGCGGGCACATTCGCGCTGGTGCTCTCGCTGTATCATCTGCCGACCGAACCGGTCGCGTACGCATCGGCGCTGTGCGCGGTAATGGGGCTGATTGCGCTGATTTGGGGCTTTGTGCGTTATCGCCGGGCGCATCAGGCGCGCGCGCATGTGCTGAATGCACCGCATCTTCTGCTGGATGAACTGCCATCGCCGCGCACACTGTCTGAAGCGGATGATCAGGCGATTATGCAGCGGCTGCTGCACGACGTCCGCGCCGCGCAGTCGGACTTGGCGGCCTATCGGCAGGACAGCACAGACTACTTCACCGCGTGGGTACACCAAATCAAAACGCCGCTGTCGGTGATGCGCCTGCAATTGCAGAGCGAGGACACGCCGGAGAACCGCGCCATGCTGGCTGAACTGTTCCAAATGGAGCAGTACGTCACGATGGCGTTAAGCTACGCGCGGCTGGGCAATCCGACGAAAGACCTTGTGCTGACGCGTGTGCCGCTTGACCCGGTCATTCGGCAGGCGATTCGTGACTTTGCGCCCCTGCTCATCCGCAAGAAGCTGCGCCTGCAGTACGAGCCGACCGCCGAAAGCGCCTTGACGGACAGCAAATGGCTGCTGTTCATCCTCCACCAGCTGCTGTCCAACGCCGTCAAGTACACCGAGCGCGGCCGCGTCAGCATCCGCGTGACCAGCGCCCCGGCGATTATCGTGGCGGACACGGGCATCGGCATTGCGCCGGAGGATGTGCCGCGCGTGTTCGAGAAGGGATACACCGGCTACAACGGGCGCGGCGGGCAGAAATCCACCGGATTGGGGCTGTATCTCGTCCATCAGACCGCCGAGATGCTCCATTGCCGTGTGTCGCTGTCCTCCCGCATTGGGGAGGGCACGAGCGTCACCATTGATTTGCATCAGGAGGAATTGGGAAAGGAATGAGATGCTTTCATGCCGCTTTTGCCCGCTCTTCGCACGTTTTTCACCCGCCTTTTGACCGATGTGGATGATGCGCTGTTTCCGCAGCACGTTTTCTGCCTGACCTGCGGCGCGTTGTCCCTGCCGAACGCGATTTGCCCGGCCTGCCTCGCTGTGCTGGATGATTTGCGCCTGCCGGGTGCTGCGCTTGCGCCGAACGCCGCCGCTGTGTGGGGCTACCACGGCATTGCGCGGCAACTGGTGCTGATGCTCAAATACAGCGGCATCGCCGAGTGTGCGCAGGTACTGGCGGACGGCATGGCATCCGCATGTCCCTTTGCCCTGCTGCCGGACACGGTTGTCACCTCCGTCCCGATGACGAAGAAACACCTTGACGCGCGCGGCATTGACCACGGCCTTTGCCCAGCGGCGCAACTTGCCCTATCAGCCCCTGCTGATCCGCACGCGCGAAACCGCAACCCAGCAGGGGCTGAACGCCGCCCAGCGCCGGAAGAACCTGCACGGCGCGTTCGCCGCCGCCGCGCGCATTTCGACCCCAGTCCTGCTGATTGACGACGTGTATACCACCGGTTCGACGACCGAAACATGTGCGGATGCGCTTCGAGCGGCTGGCGCGCCGGATGTGTTTGTGCTGACGGCGCTGGCGGTGGTGCCGGATGAAGATCATTGAAAGTACCCCCTTCAGCGTGTTCTCCCTGCGATTGCGGGGAGATGCGCTGGAGGGGGCTTTGCTTTCCGTGGCTTCTTTCGGGGTACATCAGCTGTTTTGTAAAAAAGGTTGCTGCGTAATCATCTGCCGCTTTTGTCCTCTTCTCCATTTTCCCCCTCACCCCCTCCCAGTACCGTTTTTTCCGCATATCAGTGCTGAAAAGAACAGCTCGAAAAAAGGAAAAATCCGCTATGATAGAGGAAAAAGCGAGCAGAACTCGCGAAAGAAAGGAGACTGTTTTCAATGAAAAGAAAACTGTCCGCGATTTTGGCAGCAGCGATGCTGGCCAGCAGCTTCGGCATGAGTGCGATGGCGGAAGAATCCGTACAGGCACGGTTCACGGATTACGATCAGGTGAATCAAGCTATCACGGTCATCGCCGGGACGGACACCCAGAAGGAATTGGGGTATCTCGATGGCGTCACCACCATTCTGGAGGTGGATGGGCTCAAGTTCAAGGACTTGAACGGCAATGGTCAGCTGGATGTCTACGAGGACTGGCGGCAGGATGTGGATGCGCGCGTGAAAGACCTCTATGACCAGATGACGCTGGAAGAAAGAGCAGGGCTTTTCTACCATGTGAACACCTGCGGCAACCCGATGGGCGTTGACTTTGCGGATTCGCGCTATATGTTCGGGACGGAAAGCGTCGTGCCGGATGAAAGCTCGTCGTTCACGTCGCGCTCGATGTGGTACTACATCAACGTGCTGAACATCACCAGCCATCTGGACAACACCAACGGCACGCCCGCGCAGCAGATTGTGTACCACAATGCGATGCAGGCACTGGCGGAGGACAGCCGTCTGGGCGTTCCGGTTGTCATTTCCAATGACCGCGAATACAACGCGTGGGGCGGCATGATTGACGTGGCGCATGATGCGTTCGGCGCGGCGAATGACTTGGAGCTGTCCAAGAAGCTGTGGACAGCGTACTCGCTGGAAAGCCGCGCGGTCGGCATCCATGTTGTCCTGCACCCCTACGGACAGGAGCTGGGCAGCTGGAACGGCGAAGACCCGGAATACGCCGGTACGATGACGAAGGAAGAAACCCTCGCCCTGCAAGTCGAAGGCGGCGTGGAAGCGTGCATGAAGCACTTCATCGCGCGCGGCGGCGACTCCTCCTTTGCGGATGCGCGCAGCGATGCGCAGACGGTGGACAACTGGATGAAGGCGTGGGAAATCGCCCTGTCCGCGAATCCGAAGTGGGTCATGACCAACGGCTACAACACCGGTCTGACCAACACCGTCCATGTGGACTACGACAAGGAAACCATGGATTACCTGCGCAAAACGCTGGGCTTTGAGGGCATCATCGTCTCCGACTGGGGCGATCAGGGCGACAGCAACTCCACGGGCGTGACGGTGGACGGCATCGACGTGCTGAGCCTGTCGATTCCGGAGCGCTACGCGATGGTCATCAATAACGGAATGGATCAGATTGGCGCGTTCGCCTGCGACTACGAGAGCGACGGCCACGGCGGTTCGGCGTCCCGTTCCGGCATCGAAGAAGCACTCAAGCAGGGTCTGATTTCGGAAGAACGCTGCTATGAGACCTGCTGCCGCGTCCTGAAGGACAAGTTCGAGATGGATTTGTTCGAGAATCCCTATTCTGACGCGGACAAGGCGCTGGCGATTGCGGCTTCTGCGGAATACATCGCGAATCCGTGGGAAATCACCGATACCGATACTTTGATGGCGGCGCGCAACCCCGAAGTGGTGGCGCTGGAACGTCAGCTGCAGGCGGAATCCGCGATTCTGATGAAGAACGACGACAACCTCCTTCCGCTGAGCAAGGGCATCAAGGTCTACATCGGCTCTACGGCTTCTGCCATGACGCTGGAAGCCTACAAGAAGGTTCTGCCGGACTTCGCCACGGTGGTGGAGGACATGGAAGCGGCGGACGTGGTCATCGCGGACTGCACGCAGCTCAATGACGCGGCGGAACTCATCATCGAGGACGCCAAGGACGCCGGCAAGAAGCTGGTTATCGTGGCGAATCACATTGACCCCAACACCTACATGGTTGCAAACGCGGATGCGCTGCTGGCGCTGACCTTCTCCCGTCCGGCGGACCACGGCACGGGCGCGGGCGGCTTCATCACGACCACTGAACCGATTGTGTTTGCGCAGCTGCTCTTCGGCGACGCAGAACCGGCAGGCATGGTCGTCAAGGAACTGGCGCGCGACGAAGCGATGGACGACACGCAGTGGAAGGATCTGGCGGGCGATCAGGGCGCAAACCAGTATGTACGCATGATGCTGCTGGCCATGATGAAGACCAGCGAGAACCACACCGTCCCCGGCAACTGGGGTGACCCGCTGATGCAGTATCAGTACGGCATGAAGTATGGTGCGCAGCCGGATTTCGTCTACGACACGCTGGTGCTGCCGCGCGCGACGCACGAAGTAGTGACGGAGGGATCCAACGGCTCGACCAGCACCAGCTATGAATCCATTGTGGAAACCAAGGCTGGCGTGCCGTTCACGGCGTATGTCCTGCTGTGGAACAACGGCGACGACGGCATCACGACCGTGCAGGCGACCTGCGACGGCGAAGTCATCGCGGAAAAGATCATGGCAGTCAACGGCGGAGACTGGCGCGTGGTTGAAATGGAACTGACCATCGACCAGCCCGGCGAACACACTCTGACGGTTGGCACACTGACGAAGACCATTACCATTGTGGAATAATCGGCAAACAAAAGGAGACTTCCTCGGAAAGGGGAAGTCTCCTCTCTGTATAGGCAAAACCGCCGTCACGCCTCTTGGTTTTCCTCCATCCCGCAGGGCATCACCATCGTAATCACCGCGCCGCTGTCATTGTGAATGCTGATGTGCATCTGCCCGTTGCTGTAAAAGTGCAGGCGCAGGCAGGTGTTCAGCAGCCCAATGTGTCCGCCGGATTCCTCCATCGAGAGCGTGCCGTTCTCAATGCGGCGGATGCCCTCTTGCAGCTTTTGCAGCCTGTCCTCGGAAAAACCCGTGCCGTTGTCGCGGATGCACAGGATGAGCTTCTCGTCCTCAATGCGCCCCGTGATGGTCAGCTTCCGCAGCTCGTTGTAGCCGTTGTAGCCGTGCGTCAGCGCGTTTTCCACCAGCGGCTGGAGCGTCAGTTTCGGCACAGTGATGCTGCCCAGATTCTCCGGCACGTCGATGGCAAATTCAAGGTTGTTTTCGTACCGCGCCTTGGCGAGCATCAGGTAGTTGTGTACATTCTCGATTTCCTCCGCCATCGTCGCCGTGCGGGACGACATGTCCGTGGAATAGCGCAGCATCTGCGCAAACTGGTCGCAGATTTCGATAACGTCGTAGTTGCTGCTTTCCATCGACTTCGCGGAGATGATGTTGAGCGTATTGTAGATAAAGTGTGGATTGATCTGCGCTTGCAGGGCATTCAGCTGGGCTTGCAGCGTTCCTTCGCGCAGCGTCATTTCGTTCGTGGTGCTTTCGTGCAGGCGCGTCATCAGGTGGTTGAACACCTGTTCCAGCTCGTGCGTTTCGCGGTCGCGGGGCGAGGTGACGTTGGAAAGCAGCTGATTGAGCTGAATCGTTTCTGGATGCACCATGCTGGTGTCGGGAATCTGCCGCAGCTTGCGCGTCAGTTTGCGGATGGAGCGGGTCAGCCCCATCGACACGAGCATAATCAGCACCATGGCAACCAGCAGAATCAGCAGCGCACAGCGAAGCATGTTGATGCGCTGCCACGCATCGGCGTTGGCGATAATGCTGGCATCCTGACTGATGTAGAGATGCAGCGAGAGCGTATCGACGTGGGTATGCAGGACGGAGCGGCTGTCGCCAGTGTCCAGCGTAACCGTCGTAAACTCGTTTTCCGGCACGTCTTCCGCCCAAGGCACGAATTGATTCATGCTGGAAAAGAGCCGCTGCCCGTTGTCGAACACGGCTTCGACGCAAACCTGCTTGTTGTCCACAAACGTCATCAAATCGGTCAGCGTCTCGGTGTCATCGTTGATTTGCAGATAGCCGATGATGCGCCCATGATGCCGCACCGCCTGCACAATGCCGTAGATAGAACGTTCCTGATTGGCAGGGGAAAAACAGTCCGGGTGCGGGGAGAGGAGGACGAAGCCCGATGTATTGTCCGCGTCATCCAGCCACGGAAGCGTTTGGATGTATCTCTTGAAGGAAGCGCTTTCCGTGTCCACGCGCTGGTCTTTGTCGATGTAGTTCGAGAGGAATAGGCCGTCGCGGGTGTAGAAGGACACGCGGACGAACTTGTCCACCAGCGGCGACTGCAAAAGCTGCTGCAAGGCGGCGCGGCGGGCGGCAGTGCCAACCTTCTGGTCGGTGCTGTCGTCGCGCACCATCTGGTTCAGCGCCGCCATGAAGCTGGTGTTCTCCGTCAGCTCCTGCATGGTGATGCTCATCATCGAAACATCCTGCTCCAAACTGCGCTGGATACTGGAACTCATGCTGAAAAAGCGCGCCTTCGTAAAAGCATTCGCCCCATTGACCGTCAGCTCGGAGGCATACATGGACATGGAAAACAGGGCAGCGAGCATCATGATGGAGAAAATCAGCGTCATTTTCCAGCTTAGTTTCATGGAACATTCTCCTTCGTTATAGGCAGCGAAAAAAGCGGACACACGCATGAGAAACGTGTGCGCCCGCTGATTACCCTTTCCCGGTGAACTGCGACGGCGGCTTGCCGGTATATTGGTGGAACACCTTGGTGAAGTAGCGCGAATCCTCGTAGCCCACGCAGATGGCGACGTCGCGCAGCAGCAGATTCGGCTTTTCCTGCAAGAGCTTGATGGCGGCTTCCATGCGGCAGCGTGTCAGGAAGGCATTGAACGTCGTGTCGCTATACTTGCGGAACAGGCGGCTCAAATACGTCTGCGAAATGCCGACTTCCTCGCATACGCTCTGCATACTCAGCGGCTTGGCGTAGTTCTCCCGGATGTACTGCACCGCGTAGTCGTGCAGCTCCTGCGTGGAGAGTTTGCGATCGCGGACGTTGCCGTTCTCAAACAGCAGGGCGTAGGTGCTGTACATCAGGTCGCCGTAGGACGACGCACAGCGGATGAGGTCGCTGAACTCATTCAGCGTTTCTTCCAGCCGATTGTTCAGCGGCGCATAGGCGGCAACGGCTTCGCAGATAATCTGCCTTGTCATGTGCCATGCCTGCACCTGCGGCATCTGTTCCCGCTCCCACGCGACTGCCAGCGAGCTCAAATACTCCTTAATCATGTGGAATTTGCTCATGCTGATGAAATAATTCAGCTGTTTCAAGTCGGCGGCAGGCAGACGCATCGGCTCATACTTGGCACTTTCCCCGGCGAAGCGGATGATTTGGTGCTTGCCGATGACTGTATTGCGGTAGAGCAGTTCCAGCGACAAATCAATGAAGCCGGGCAGCGCCTCGATTCCGCGCGAAAGGGTGGAATAGACGGCTGTCCAAGTGGGCATATGACCGGGTTTGGTCATGTAGACGCACAGATTGCTGAGGAAGTCCTCGACCGTCCCGTCGGCGGCGACCAGAATCCGCTCGTCCTCGTCCCGCCCGCGCAGCACCTGAAAGTGCGCGTCCTGCGGGTACACCATCGATGACGCGCCCAGCGTTTTCGGCAGCTGCATATCGAGATTTCCCCAGCGAACCAGCGCAAAGTGAAACGCCTTGTTCCAATACAGCTGTGCGGCGCTCTCCTGCGAATATGGCTGCCTGCAGGCGATGGCGGGCAGCAGCGTCGCGTTCAGGTCGGATTGGTTCGCGTCTAACTTTTTCTCCAAGTTCTCCAATATGGCGGTCATTTTGCTGATGCTGACGGGTTTGAGCAGATAATCATCCACCCCGGCTTGAATCGCGCCCTGCGCATACTCAAACTTCCCGTAGCCGCTGATGATGACGATTCGGATATTCGGCTGCATGGCACGCGCCGCCTGCGCCAGTTCAATGCCGTTCATGCCCCGCATCCCGATGTCGGTGATGAGCAGATCAAACATCTGCTGTTCCAGAAGTTGAAATCCCTGCTCTCCGCTGGTGGCGACACCGGCAACTTGAAAATTCTTTGAGAACCGCTCGATAATGCTCTGCACAAAGCGAAGCGCCGGCATTTCATCATCGACAATCAGCACGCGATACATGGGTTCACCCCCCGAACAATCTCTTATCATCAGTATAACACAACTTCCGCAAAAATCCAGCACAGTACAGGATTTTACAACTACTTGTGCTGGATATTTGCAAGGAGGCAGCCGAGAGGCGGATTTTGTACATGTCCGTGCAGCATCTTCCTGATGCGGCGGAGCGGATGGGTGATACAATACAATTGGGAAGGTGTCCAAAAACGCGGAAATGTATGAAAATGTAATTTCAGTGGACATTCAGGACATGTTCACACGGAAAACACACAGAAAGCGTATCGTAATACTATTTCCAGATAAGAATGCGCCAAGATGCGCCGCGAATTTTTCATTCTGGCTAACGTGAATGAAACGCAGCGTAGCAGCGCTACGCTAAGTGGAATGAGCGGACGCCAGAAGGGAAAAGGCGCAAGCAGATGGCGCAGGTGAATCTGGAAATAGTATAAAACATGGACGCGGTCAGACAGCCGCAGAACAAAATGATGCCATGAAAGGAGCAAAGCACATGGATTATCGGCACGAAATCAAGCACATCATTTCCCCCGGCGACGCAGCGGCGATTCGCGCAAACCTCAGTGCCGTGGCGAAGCTGGATGCGCACGCCGCTGCGCGAGGGTGCTACGACATCCGCAGTCTCTACTTTGACGACCCGCTGGATACCGCCCTGCACGAGAAGCTCGACGGCGTGAATGAGCGGCGCAAATTCCGCATCCGGTACTACAACGACGACCTTAGCTACATCATGCTGGAATGCAAGATGAAGCGCGACGGCGTGGGCTACAAATTGCAGGAGCGCCTGACGCAGGACGAAGTCACACGCATCCTGGGCGGCGACATTGCGTGGCTGGTGACAAGCAATCGCCCGCTGCTGGCAATGCTGTATGTGGAAATGAAGGTGAACCGCCTGATGCCAAAAACTGTCGTGGCGTATCAGCGCGTTCCGTTTGTGTACGCACCCGGCAACGTCCGCGTAACCATTGACTGGAACATCCGCACGGGTTCGCCGAGGGATTTTCTGAACCCACGCGGTTTGACGCTGCCCATCGCGGAGGACGTGACGCTGCTGGAAGTCAAGTGGGACGAGTACCTGCCCAATGTCATCCGGCGCGCGGCGGCGCTCAAAAGCCGAACGCCTGCCTCGTTCTCGAAGTACGCCGTCTGCCGGGTCTACCAATAATCATCAAAAAATAGAAAGGATGTACCAACATGAGCTTCAACGACATCTTCAAGTCCTCCTACCTCGAAAACATCACCGCCGTTTCCATTCCCGATATGGCAATTGCCTTGATTCTCTCGTTCTGTCTGGGGCTGTTCATCTACTTTGTCTACCGCAAAACGTATGCGGGCGTCATGTTCTCGCAGTCCTTCGGCGGTTCGCTGATTGCCATGACGATGATTACCACAATGGTGATTCTGGCAGTCACGTCCAACGTCGTGCTTTCGCTGGGCATGGTGGGCGCACTCTCGATTGTCCGCTTCCGCACGGCGATTAAGGAGCCGATGGACATCGCGTTCTTGTTCTGGGCGATTGCGGGCGGCATCGTGCTGGCGGCGGGGATGATTCCACTGGCGGTCATCGGCAGCATCATCATCGGCGTGATTCTGGTTGTGTTCTGCAACCGCAAGGCCGCGCAGAAGCCGTTTATCGCGGTCGTTTCCTGCGTGGACGGCGAGACGGAGAGCAAAGTGGCGGAGTACCTGAAGGCGAACACGGGCAAGCACAGCGTCAAGAGCAAGAGCGCGCAGAAGGGTGCAATTGAGCTGACATATGAGGTGACGCTCAAGAACGACGACACGAACTTCATCACCGCGCTGTCCGAGATGCCGGGCGTTCAGAGCGCCGTGCTGGTGAGCTACAACGGCGACTATATGGGGTGATACCCATGCTGAAAACAAAGAGCCTGAACCGCGTGACCATGTCGGTGACAGTGCTGATGCTGGTGGCAGCGCTGCTTTTGTGGGGGCGCGTGGAAGCCGTGCAGGGCGACGGAAGCCATACGATGGGCTATGAAGACCTGCTGTTTGACCAGAGCTATGTGCATACCATCGACATCACGATGGACAATTGGGGTGAGCTGATTGATACGGCGACAACCGAAACCTACATGGAATGCAGCATCACCATCGACGGCGAGAAGTACGGAAGCGTCGCTATCCGCGCCAAAGGCAATACTTCCCTGTCTACCGTGGCGACGCTGGGTTCGACGCGCTATTCCTTCAAGGTGGAGTTCGACCACTATGTGAAGGGTATGACGTACCATAGCCTTGACAAGTTGAGCCTGAACAACCTGATTCAGGACGCTACGATGATGAAGGATTATCTGGCGTATACACTGATGAACCGCATGGGCGTGCCAACGCCGCTGTGCAGCTTCGTGCAGTTGAGCGTCAACGGCGAGCCGTGGGGCTTGTATCTGGCGGTGGAGGGCGTCGAAGAAGGGTTCCTCGAACGCAACGGCATGTCCAAGGGCGAACTGTACAAGCCGGACAGTCTGTCTTTCGGCGGCGGACGCGGCAACGGCAAGGAATTTGACTTCTTCCAGTTCAGCACAAGCAGCGATGCGTCGAATGATTCTGGCACTTCGGGCAATGCGCCGCAGAGCGCGCCGACCATGCCGGACAGCAGCAGTCAGCCCAGCGTCCCCGATTCGTCTGCGGATGAATTCGCGCCATCCTCCGGCGCCCCCGCGAATTTCCCCTCCGGCGGCGATTTCGCACCGTCCAGCGGCGACCGTGCGCAGACTCCGCCGAGTATGCCGAATTTCTCGTTCGGTGGCGCGACCAGCGATTCGACTGACGCGGATACGGACAGCACAACCACGCGCCGCACATTTTCCATGCCGGGCGGCGGTTTCAGCTTCGGCATGGGCAGCGATGACGTGAAACTGATTTATTCTGACGACGACCCGGACAGTTACAGCAACATATTCAACAACGCCAAGACGAAAATCAGCAAGAAGGACAAGGCGCGCCTGATTGAATCGCTGCGCAAGCTGAACGCGCAGGAGGACATTGAAAGCGTCGTGGATACGAACGAAGTCATCCGCTATCTGGTCGTGCACAATTTTCTCTGCAACGATGACAGCTACACAGGCATGATGGTGCATAATTACTACCTCTACGAGGAAGATGGGCAGCTATGTATCATCCCGTGGGACTACAACCTTTCCTTCGGCGGATTCTCTGCCGCGCAGGATGCAACCTCCACCGTCAATTCGCCGATTGACTCGCCCGTCAGCGGCGGCACGGTGGATTCGCGCCCGCTGATTTCATGGATTTTCGCTAATGACGATGACCTTTCGGCGTATCATGACGCATACAGCCAGTTTATCGCGGAAAACTTCGACAGCGGCTGGCTCGCGCAGGAAATCACCCGTGTGCAGGAGATGATTACGCCGTATCTGGAACAGGATTCCTCGAAATTCTACACGATGGAAGAATTCGCAAAGGCGGTCGAAACCCTGCAAACCTTCTGCGGCAAGCGCGCACAGAGCATCCGTGGACAGTTGGATGGCTCGATTCCGTCCACCTCGCAGGGACAGCAGAACAGTGATGCGTTGGTGGATGCCAGCGACATTACGACATCGGACATGGGCAGCATGAACAGCGGCAAGGGCGGCGGCATGAACTTCGCCGGCGCAGGCGAATTTACGATGCCGACTGGGTTCACCATGCCGGGCAGCGCGCAGGGGACAGCGCCGAGCGGGTTCACCCCGCCGGACAGCGCTTCCTTTGGCGGCAGCCGCGGCAGTCCCGCACAGCCGCAGGTCAGCACCGCTCCGGAAGCAGCAAAAAGCGCAGCGCCCGATACGACCACAAGCACACCCGACACAAGCCGAACACCGCCGGAGGGCTTCACACGCCCGGACAGCGGCAACGGGCAGGAAACACAGTGGCTGCAATTGGGCATATACAGCGCTATTCTGCTGGTGGGAATCCTGATTGTACGGAAGATGTCGGCACATAACGGGTAACATCAAAAATGGCTGCATGGGAATGAACTGCGTTCCCGTGCAGCCATTGCATATCGCGCACGGGAAGCAAAAAACAAAGGTAATACTATTTCCAGATAAGAATGCGCCAATATGCGCCGCGAATTTTTCATTCTGGCTAACGTGAATGAAACGCAGCGCAGCAGCGCTGCGCTAAGTGGAATGAGCGGACGCCAGAAGGGAAAAGGCACAAGCAGATGGCGCAGGTGAATCTGGAAATCGTATTATTCGCCATCAGCGCCGGGAACAACGCCGTTTTCATCCGCAACGCGCATGGTTACAACGATGCTGACCGTCGTTTCAGAGACTTCGGTTTTGCCCTTCTTGCTGGTGCTTTCCTTCATGGCATGGAGTTCCACCGTAAAGGTGTAAACGCCAGCCGCCGCGGGTGTACCTTCTACCGTGCCTTCTTCATCCATCGTCACGCCGTCCGGCAGCGCACCGTCGATGATGGCATACGTCAGTGTATCGTAAGCATCCTTCGTAATAACATTGGAGGTGAACTCCGCAACGAACTCATTGCCGACCTGTGCCGCCGCAAAGTCGTCGCTGCCGTCCTTCGTCACAATCGCGGGCGCCACCGTGATGCTGTTGACAACCGTCTTGTTAATCCAGCCGTCAATCAGGCAATCCACCGCAAAGGTGAACGTGCCCACTTCACTGGTCGTACCGCTGATTGCACCAGATGCGGTATTGAAGGTCATCCCTGCCGGGAGGTTGCCGCTTGCGATGCTGTAAAGCACCGTAGAGCCGCTGTTCAGCGCCGCATCGACGGCGACGCTTCCGCTGAAGCTGACGCCCTGCGTCGCCGCCAGCTGTTCGCCGTTCAGGTCAAGATCCCAGTAGCCGTTCAAGAACGCCGCCGAATTCGCTTCCGCATAGAAAATCGACTTTGCCACCTGACGCACCCAGTACCACTGCGTGTAGCAGATCTTATAAACGGTGCTGCCTTCTTCCGCGCCGTGCTGCGCAAGGTACACACCTTCGACTTCTGCCACCGTGCCGTCGGGCAGCTGTTCGCCCGCCTTGTAGAAGCCGCCGGTGACGGTGCTGCCGTTTTCAGGATTCGTCTGACCGGAAAGGTATTCCATGTTGGTCGTGGTCAGAATCGTCTGGTTGCCCGCGCGAACCATCGCGTCAGGCGCGGTCTTGCTGTCCCAGCCAATCCAGCCGTCGGTGGTGAAGGGCGCATTCGTCCCCCTCTCCTGCTGGTACATCATGACGCCCAGATTGTAGTTGGACGTGTTGCACAGGCCAGCCAGACGCGCATAGCCCGTCATGCCCGCGTTGGAGCCGCCTTCCTGGAAGCCCAGCTGGAAGCAGCGGGAATAGACTTCACGCACAGCCTGTTCGTCGCACCAAGTGAAGTGAACACCGCGGTCAGTTTCCTGGTCATTCATGAAGACGTGCTTGAGGTAGCACACGATGCCCTTTTCCTTCGCACCGTTGATTACCGCCGCGCAGATTTTGCCGCCCTGCAGGCCGTCGGAAGAGAAGTACTCGTTGTTGCGGCCGGAGAAGGGCGAACGATGATGGTCAGCGCCCGGTCCAAGCCATTCCGTGTTGCCCTTGAGCAGAATCAGGTTGCCCATGATCACGCCCTCTTTGTACGCGAGGTCGGTGTTCCATGTAGCCGCCATGACATCCGCAGAAGTCCACTGGTGGGTCGATTCGTAGTTCGTGGGGCTGTCCGCAGCGGTCGTAGACGGCTTTTCCGTAGAAGCCATGGAGACGCTGCCCCAGCCGTTGTAGGTCATCATCATCGCCAGCTCGTCGAAGGTCAGCTGGTTGAGGAATTCATCCCACTTCGGATCGTCATACGCCACGCCAATCATGTCTTTGAGCAGGATGACGTTGTCGGAGGAGGCGTACATCCAGGCCAGCTGGTTGCCGTTCTCGTCCTTCTTGCTGATGAGCTGGTTCGTGTTGCTGCCCGTCACGGGATATTCGCCGAACTCGCCCTTAACCTGCGTCCAGTTTTCGGGGACAGCGGTCTTCGACCACGCATAGCCCTTTTCGTCGTCTACTTCAAAGTACTGCTGATAGCGGGCGGTGTTGTCACGCGCGCCGGTCTGCGTGCTGGCCACATTGTAGTTGTCCCAGTAGGAAATCGCATTCAGCACATTGTTGTAGAAGGTCAAATCGGATGCCGTAGGTGCCGCCGGGAAGGACAGGTCAAAGCCGTTGATGACCACGCCCAGCGGATTGGTGGGAACCATGTTGCCGCTGTAATTGCGGGTCGCGAACACCAATTCATCCTTGTCCTCGCCCTGATAAGTGTTCTGGGTTGCAGACTTGTTTTCCGCGCTGATTGCGCTGTTGCGGGACAGCACGGTCATGCCGGAGCCGTCCTTCATCATCTCGTCCGTGCGGATGTTGCCGTAGTTGACGTCGCCCAGCTGGCTGTCCGCGTCGTAACCGTCGCCGTTGTGATTCACACCAGCGGTGAACAGGGCGGAGAGCTGACCGCCGGAGAAGTCGTCCTGTTCCGTCGCGATGGTCTGCGCCACCGTAAACTTAACTTCCTCGTAAGCATCGTCGTCCGCCGCAACATCGGTCGACAGGTCGAAGTGGCTGCTTTCCATCAGGCGCAGCGTGTATTCGCCCGCTTCAAGGATGTACGCGCCGCGCGTCTCGCCATCGTTCTGCACCTGATAGGAGTACCAGCTGGCCATATCCTGCACATTGATTGCGACGACAACCGTCTCGCTCTCGCCGGGCTGAATGACGCCGGTCTTGGTATAGCCCACCAGCGTCACAGCCGCGTGTTCCGTCAGGCTCTGGCTGCTGTAATCATCGTAGGTCACATACGCCTGAACGATTTTCTTGCCTTTCATCTTGCCCGTATTGGTCACCGTCACAGGCACATAGATGGTCTCAACGTCCGCTGCCTTGTCCGCCGTGGAAGCGAAAACCGCCGTATCCGTCAGCGGCGTCGTGCAAGCCGCATCCGTAAAGATGCCGCCCTGCTTGAAGGTAAAGGACGTGTAGCTCAAACCGAAGCCGAAGGGATACGCCACATAGCGGTCAAACCACGCCTGTGCAATATCCGTACCCTTGTATTCGACGCCGCGAATCGTAGCCGTTGCATCCGGATTCGCCACAAGGTAATTGTACAAGTCCGTGTAGTAGGTTTCGTAGAAGCGATACCCGTTGTAGATACCTTCTTCGTAATCAATACCATGGAAGCCTTCGCCGTCGGAGATGTACAGGGAGCCTGCCGCACCGCCTACGCCATCTTCATCCATGTACGTGTTGGAACCAGCACCGCCGGTCAAGCCGCCGGTCTGGGAGTTATCGCCGAAGTTATACCAAGTGGGATCCGCCGTAAAGTCGGAATACCACTCGTCCACCAGCGCGCCGGAGGGCGAAATGCTGCCATTGAGCAGCTTCGCCACGCCATTCAAGCCGCCAGCACCGGGACGGCCGATGCTCATGATGGCATCAATGCTCTCATCGTTCTTCAATTCATCCGTCTCGATGTAGTTCGACGTGTTCAGAAGAACAATGACCGTCTCGAAGTTTTCTTCGACCATCTTGAGCAGTTCGCGCTCGCTGTCTGTCAGCATCAGGTAATGCTTATAGGTATTCCCCTCATCGTCAGTATACAGCGCCACATGCGAATCAGCATCATTTTCGCCCAGCATGTTGACGCCCGCTTTTTCGGCAGTCACGCGCTTGGCATCGCTGCCCTCAGCGCCGGTACGGGAGAACACCACAATCGCCGCATCGTTGTAAATCTTGAACGAATTCACAACCTGCGCATTGAACGTCGTATCCTCCTTACCGATGTTGCTGTTGCCGCTGCCGACAGAGCTGTTGTTGCCCGCCACAGCATAGTTCGCTTGATAGTAACTGCGCAGCGCAGGATTCACGTTGAAGCCTGCATCCGCCAGTGCACCCGACAAGGTAACATCCACGTTTTCGGATGCGCCATTGCCTTCCATGCCCTGTTCAGTCACACCAAACACGCTAATCCACGCATTGCTGGCCAGCGGCAGTGCCTTGTTTTCATTCTTCAGAAGCGTCGAGCCTTCAGCAGCAATCTCTGCTGTCAGGGTTTCAGCCGCTTTCTGGGCTTCTGCCATGCTGTTGTAGTCCGTGGTGTACACGGGCGCGTCCGCAGTTCCTTCCGCAAACGCGGAGAAGGTGGTCGTCACTGCTAAAACGGCCGCCAAGAGTAGGGATAGTTTCCGCATTGGTCTACCTCCTTTTACTTATCTGCACAGAAACATCCTGCGCAATTAGGGACATTATACTGAATATCATTTCTTCTTGCGATGCCATTGCACGTTTAGTCGCATTGATAGCATAACTTGCAGATTTGCACAGCTGCGGACAAATTGGAAGAATGACATGAGAATGATGAGTTTACCCGTGCAGGCACTCTCTATATGCATGTCAACATCGAATATCTCTTTCTGCGTCAGCTGGCAGACTTCCTTGATATATTGAAACAGCGTCTGCCTCGCTCTGATGCCCTTTTACGATATCGTTTCTTTTACCGTGGCAGCAACGGTTGCCGGTTACAGGCAGTCCGCGTCTCTTTCTGTAACACTGTACTCCTTTTGATTCGCGAATTTTTTCCCGCACCCCTTGCAAACCAGAAAGAAGCGTGGTATAATATGACCGAAAGAACCAAATTGGTCATATTTAAGGAGGTGCAGGCTTGGCTTTTACCGATTACGAGACTGAGCAGCTCCGCAAGGCGTTGCTGAAGGAAACGAGGCGTTGTGCCGTTACGCTGGGGATGAAGAAAACCTCTGTGGATCAGCTGACGAAGGCTGTTGGGATTGCGAAGGGCTCATTCTATAAATTCTACGAATCCAAGGAAATGCTATTCTTCGCGGTTTTGGAGGACATTCACGCAGAACTCTACGGCGTGGCGGATCAAGCATTGCGTGAAGCTGACGGCTTGCCGCCGTCGGAGCGTGCAGCAAAGGCGGTTCTCGCCGTCTGCCGGCGGCTGTCCGATACCGGCGACATGGTTTTCATCGAAAACGACGCGAAGCTGCTTTTGCAGAGACTGCCGGAGGACGTCATAAACGTGCATTACCACGACGACGAGACGCATATCCGTCTGCTTTTGGAGAAATATGCTCTTGTGCCGAATCGCGGCACATCCTTGGCTGCCGCCACGGCGCGGGGACTGATTTTGACCGTTTCCCATAAGGAGCAGATTGGGGAGCTATATCCGCAGGTGCTGGAAACGCTGGTGTACGGCGCTTGCAGGGAGTTATTCGAATAAGCGAAAGGCCGCAGAAATGCGGCTTTTCCAAGACATGCGGGTTAGTTTATTCTAATCGTGTATCTGTATGTATCGGTTAGAAATTTCTAACACGGAAAGGAGTAATCACGATGCGAGAACCCTAAAACTTCTGGAACAAAAAAGCTGGCATGGCATCACTGGACAGAAATGAGGTATGATTATGTCGAAAAAAGCAACGGAATTCCAAAGAAAAGCAATGAGCCGGATGTACCGGGGCAAAGAGATCTTCAAGCCTTTGAACACCGGTTGGATCGACGAAAATGTAGCCTGTGTGCGGGAGTGGGTGGCGAACATTTTCTTTTACCGCAAGGGCGATACCACCATCATGATTGACGCTGGCTACAATTATGACCGCCTCGCAGAGAAAATGAGCTGGCTGGGCATCGACCCGAAGTCCATCCGGCATATCCTCATCACCCATCAGGACACCGACCATGTGGGCGCAGTAGAAGCAGACAGTCCGGGACTGTTCCGGACTGCAAAGCTGTACATCGGCGAGATCGAGAACCGGTATCTGACCGGAGAAGCACACCGTAAGGTCATCTATCATCTCTATAAGCTGCCGCAGGTGACCATCCGCAACGAAAAGCGGCTGCTTCACGATGGAGAGGTCTTTGACATTGACGGCATCAAGATCGAGTGCTTTCTGGTTCCCGGTCATACATGGGGGCACATGGTGTACCTTGTGGAAGAGAAATACCTCTTTACCGGCGATACCCTCTGGTTCGGTGCGGACGGCGGATACAGCTTTATTTCTGCATTGGCAGAGGACAA
>OIYO01000625.1_pt1 | contig 26826 bp, 28 predicted proteins | sample 1588191 | NCBI WGS metagenome assembly OIYO01 (sample SAMN03283275) | human gut metagenome | biome: human-associated habitat; material: feces | host: Homo sapiens | place: Peru | collected 2012 | reverse complement strand
CGTTGAGCTGACTAGTACTAATAATACGAGGATTTAATCACAAAGTTTTGATTAAATTGATGAAGTTAGCATTATCTTGTTTTTAAAGGACAAAATCCTTTATAGGTGACAATGGCTAAGTGGATACACCTCTTCCCATCCCGAACAGAGAAGTTAAGCACTTAAACGCCGAAAATAGTGAATGCGAAGATAGGAAGTTGCCTATTTTTTTTTGCGTTAAAAAACAAGAAAAGAAAAAAGCGCTATTGATTGCACCTTTTTAATGCATATTTATTTTAATAATGATATAATATATCCCGGGAAAGAGGAACTTATGATTACTTTATTTATTGATACTCACTTTAAAGATATTCAAATAGTCATTTATAGAAACAATAATATATTAAAAATTTCCACAATCAAAAATTGTGATAAAACAAGCAAAAATGTATTACCATTATTAAAAGAAACATTTGCACAATCAAACATTGAATTTAAAGAAATTTCTAAAATAATAGTTTGTAATGGGCCGGGTTCATTTACTGGAATTAGAATTGCCATAACAATTTCTAAAGTTATTTCCTATTGTTTAAACATTCCTATTTATACAGTTAATTATTTAGAATTATCAGCATTAGACAATAAAGGATTTAATGAATTTGCTGTCTTAGAAAATAATGGTTATTATAAGGCTAAATTTTTAGATGATAAAATGATAGAAGATATAAGTTACGTTAAGTCAAAAACGTTATTAGCTAATGAAATAATTGTTGATCAAATTAATTACAGTAAAATACCAAATTACAAATATTTACTTAAAAGTGACTGCTATAATGCTAATCCATTATATATAAAATCAATTGAGGCACTAAATGATAAGAAAAATTGATATTAATGATTTTGAATCTATTTACAATTTAGGTCAAACCGTTAATTCAAATTATATTAATCTATATAATTTAAATGATATAATTAATGATGGAAATCAAAAGATTTGTGTTTATATAATCGAAAAAAAGGTTGTAGCTTTCATTCATATAACTGTAAGTTTTGAAGAAGCCGACATTGTTGATATTGTTGTATTAGAAAGATTCCGTCATCAAAATATTGGAACAAAGTTAATAAATTACGTTATTGTTGAAAATAATCTTTCAAAATTAAATTTGGAAGTTAGAGAAAGCAATGCAATAGCTATTGCATTTTACCAAAAATTAGAATTTAAAATTATTAGAAAAATAAAAAAATATTATAGAAATGAAGATGCTTTATTTATGGTAAAGGAGGTTAAGAATAAATGAAAGATGTATATATTTTAGCCATTGAATCAAGTTGTGATGAAACAAGTATGGCAATAGTTAAAAATGGTAAAGAAGTAATATCAATAGTTATAAATACTCAAATATCAACTCATGAAAATTATGGTGGTGTTGTTCCTGAAATTGCCTCCCGTATGCATGCGGAAAATATAACTATAGTTTTAGATGAAACATTAAAAAAAGCAAATATGAGTATTGATAACTTAGATGCTATCGCAGTCACTTATGGTCCTGGACTAATGGGAAGTTTGCTAGTTGGAGTAGAAGCAGCTAAGACATTAGCTTTGATTTATAATAAACCGTTAATAGCCGTAAATCATTTAGCTGGTCATATTTATGCAAATAACTTGGACAATACAATGAAATTTCCTCTTTTAGCACTTATTATTAGTGGCGGACACACCGATATTGTTTACATGCAGGATGATTATAAATTTAAAGTGTTGGGTGGAACGTTAGACGATGCTATTGGTGAAGCGTATGATAAAGTCGCTAGAGTATTAGGATTAAAATATCCAGGTGGCCCAAACGTTGAAAAAATGGCCATAAATGGTAAGCCAAGTTATAAGTTACCAATTCCAATGAATGATGATTCGCTTAATATGAGTTTTAGTGGATTAAAATCAAGCATTATAAATCTTGTTCATAACGAAAATCAGCGTAATAAAGAAATAAATAAGGAAGATTTAGCCTGTTCATTTCAAACAATTGCTACGGATCAATTAGTGCGAAAATTAGAATTAGCTATTAAACAAACAAACATTAAAAATATTATTATTGCTGGTGGTGTTTCAGCTAATAAATATATTAGAGAAGAAATAACTAAATTGGCCAAAAAATATGATGCTAGCCTATCAATACCAAAATTATTATATTGTACAGATAATGCTGCGATGATCGGTGCAGCTGCCTATCCACTTTATTTAAATAAACAATTTGCTAATTTGGATTTAAATGCTAATCCTAGTGAAGAATTATATTAAAAATTATTAACATCAAAAAATTGCATATTGTAAATACTGGCTATTTAAGATATACTTATTATAGTACGGAGGTGTCTTTATGAATACAAATGAAACAGTAAAACATGTTATTCTTTACATATCAATTACTTTGATAATAGCGACAGTTACTTTTGCACTGTCACGAGCTTACTATCTTGCAAAAATAACAGTAGCCGATAAAATAAATGCTACGACGGTAAAAAATGCAAATTTAGATATTGAATTTTTAACAAGCCAATACATTAATGATGCAAATTTGATCTTAATAAAGGATTCAGAACGTCAAGTTAGTGCACCATATACTTTATTTTCTGTGACATCAAAATATACTTCAACAATTACAACAAATTACACTTTATACTTAACTGACTTTACTATTTCAGATAATTTTGTTTCTAGTGATTTTAAATGGGAACTTGCACAAAAAAATGACAGCGGAGAAACACAAATTGCCACTGGGTCTTTTGCTGATGCAACATCTGGTAAAGATTATACTTTAACAACAACGGGCATCACAATATCACCACAAGATACACATCAATATATCTTTAGAATATGGTTAAGTTATACAGATAATGATCAATCAAATCTTTTAAATGGTTCTTTTAGTGGCAAAATGGCATTAACAACAGGCAAAATAACTAATCAAGGAAATTAATGGTAAAAAAAATTGGTTTAGCTTTAGAGGGTGGTGGCTTAAAAGGGAGCTATCAAATCGGAGCTTACTATGCTTTTAAAAAATGCCATATTAAAATAAGTGGATTTGTTGGAACTTCTATTGGTTCATTTAATGCGTGTTTATTGGCAAGTGGACAAGAAAAAGAATTATTGGATTTTTGGCAAACACTTGAACCTGAAAAATTATTAGATATCAATCAAGAATTTGCTGATTATATTAATGGAAAACAAGGAACCATTAAAGCGTTAAAAGGATTAAACAGTACTATTATAACAACTCTTAAACAAAAGGGATTGTCTACATCAAAAATAAGAAATTTAGCGGAAAATATAATTGATAAAGAAAGACTGTATAAATCGAAAAAGTATTTTGGATTAGTAACAGTAAAATTACATGATTTTGAACCTATTTACATCGACAAAGATAAAATTCCAAAAGCAAAACTTGTTGATTATTTAGTTGCTAGTTGCTCTCTACCAATTTTTAAACTTACTCCTATAATAGACAATAATATTTATATAGATGGTGGCTTTTTTGATAATTGTCCCATAAAAATGTTGATTGACCAAAATTATGATACAGTTTATGAAATAAGAATTAATGGAATTGGACGTCATCGAAACGTAGCTAAAAAGAATACCAAAGTTATAACTATTAGACCGTCTAAAAATATTTGCAATATTTTAGAACTTAATCGTGAAAAAATAAGAGAAAACATACTACTGGGTTATTATGATACTTTAAGAGTATTAAGAAACTACGATGGATACAAATATACCTTTACGTACACTCATAATATTATTATCAAATTTTTAACTAGAAAAATATCAAAAAATTATATGAGCAGGATCAAACACTTCTTTAAAGTAAAAACGGATAAAGAAGCTGTTCTAAAGGCATTAGAATATTGTATGGATTATTGTAACATAAATCACTATCAAATATATAGTGTAACATCTGCACTTAAAAATATTCAGCAAAATTATTTAAACAAATTAAAAGACAAAAATATAATTTTCAATTTTATAAAAAAGTTGCGAATTTTTAAACCCTATAATATAATAAGAAAAGCATAAAAAAGAAAAGGAGATTATTTATGGGAAGAGCATACGAAGTAAGAAAAGCAAGTATTCAAAAAACAGGTGCTGCTCGTGGAAAAATTTATACCAATTTCGCTAAAGAGTTGTATTTAGCAGCCAAGGGTAATCCTGATATTGATACTAATATTAAATTAAAAAGATTAGTAGAAAAGGCAAAAAAACAAGAAGTTCCAAACGATATTATTAAAAGAGCTATTGACAAAGCAAAAGGAGCTGGCCAAGAAGATTATCAAACAGTCATGTATGAAGGATTTGGACCTGGCGCCTCAACTCTAATTATTAAAACATTAACGGATAATGTTAATCGTACGGTTGGTGAAGTAAGAGCAGCTTTTAATAAGGTACATAAAAGTTTAGGGGTCAACAATTCAGTATCTTATAATTACGATTATTTAAATATAATATCATTTAAGACTGATAGTGAAGAGAACGTTTTAATGGCGCTTTTAGATGCCGGGATTGAGCCTATCGATGAAACTTACAAAGATGGTTTAATGACTATATCAGTAAATCCAAGTGATCAACATAAATTAAAGGATGTGGTTGAAAATATCATTCCAAATGTAGATTACGAATTAGATGAAATTGGCTGGTATGCCAAAGAGGAAGTAGAACTTAATGAAGAAGATAAAATGTTGTTTGAAAGACTTTATAATCTATTAGATGACATTGATGACGTTACTGATATTTATCATAATGTTGCTAACTTCTAAGTTCTTTTTTTCATATATTTTTCACATAACTGTAATAAAATAACAACGATTTAAGAAAATCTTAAATTAAAAAAACAAAAAATAAGTAAGGATGTGAAGACCTTGAAAATTCTAGTAGTAGATGATGAAGATCTAATAAGAAATGTTATAAAAGAATACTTAACCATGGACGATTATACGGTTGATGAAGCTGGCAATGGTGAAGAAGCAATTGAAAAAGCTAAAAATAACGATTACAATTTGATTATTATGGATATAATGATGCCAAAAATGGATGGTTATCAAGCATGTAAAGAAATAAAAAAAATAAAAGATGTTCCTTTTATAATGCTATCTGCAAGAAGTGAAGAGTATGATAAACTAATCGGCTTTGATTTAGGCATAGATGATTATGTAACAAAACCATTTAGCCCCAAAGAATTAGTAGCACGTGTTAAAGCTATTTTAAAAAGAAACAGTACCAATACTTACACATATAAATTTGAAGGATTAATCATTAATGATTTAGCTCACGAAGTAAGAGTAGATAATGTGAAAATTAATTTAACTCCTAAAGAATATGATCTCTTAAAATATTTAGTAACTAATAAAAATACATTTAGTAAAAATAATTATAATAAAATATGATATTAGACTACAAATAACAGGAATAATTGCCCAATCAATAATATTAATTTTCATTTTAGAATATTTAATAAGCTGAAAAAGGCTAACACTAAAATTTAACAATTCACTAAACAAAATAGATGCTATATATCCATTAATTCCTAAAACAGGAAGCAAAAAATAAATAAAACATGTAGTAATACTTAAATCTAAAATATTACAACACATAACACCAAATTGCTTATTTAACCCCTTTAATATGCAATCAATAATATGATCCATATACATAAAAAATACTAAAGGAGAAAGAACTTTAAAATAAAATCCAGTTTCCAAATTATTATATATAGCCAAACCCAAATCATTTGCAAAAATTAAAAATATACTAGAAACACAAACGGAAAAAGCACATGTAAATTTAAAGATTTTATTACTAATATAATGTATAGCTTTATAATTCTTTTGGGCTACATATGTTGAAAATTCAGGTATTAGAAGCATACTATAAGAATCTGTAAGAACAGTAGGAAAAGTAATAATAGGCATTACCATTCCGATTTATAATTCCATATTTAGAAAGAGCATTATTACAAGATAATCCAGACTTTTCAAGTTGAGTTGGAATAATTAATTGCTTTAATGTTGAAAGTCCAGAGCGTATATAAGAAGTAATTGCAACAGGGAAAGCAATTTTTAATATATTTATTCTTTGACCAAATGAACGAACATCACTTAATTTTCTTAGCTTAATATCAATAATATATAAAATAAAAATTAAAGTAAATGAACATATTTCTGAAATTACATCAGCCAAAATTAACGCAATACAAATATATTCAACACCCTTTAAAATATTTATTTTAAGCAAAATAACTGTTGCAACCATTTTAATGATAAATTCAAAAACTTGAGTAATTGCATTTTTATAGGCTTTTCTAACAGATGTAAAATAACTATTTATGCAAGATGACATAGCTATAAAAGGAAGACCAATAGCAATATAGAATAAAGGTTTTGATGATACCATATTATGCAAACATTTATTAGTTATAAAATTTGAAAATAATATAATTAATCCACCTGCTATTATTCCTAATAATAAACTAAAAAATATACATGTTCTTATAGCTTTTATAGCTATTTTATCTTTATTTACAGCAAATTTTTCAGAAACAATAACAGTTACAGCAATGTTTAATCCGGATGTAGCAACGGTTATAAAAAATAGATATACAGACATTACTAGGCTAAATACTCCAACCGCTTCTGAGCCAATTTGATTTGATATGTATACATTAAAAACGAGTGCTGCAAATTTCATTAACAAGCTAGTAATTGTTAGTATTGCTCCATTTATGAAAAATAATTTACTTTTTTTTCTCAAAATTATTCACCTTGTAAAGAATATTAAATTCTTTTTATTTTATGAATATTTATTTTTAATATGTGGTTTCAAAATCGATATAGTTCTATTTTTCTAATTTTCTCGGTTCAATACGAGCTCTAAAAAAATCTAAAATTGCGTGTTTGAGCCTCTCCGACTTTGCGCACCCTCAAACACGCAATTTAATATTTTTTAAGATACTCTCCAATCACATTCGAAAATTTTCAAAATAGAACTATATCGATTTTGGAACTGAAATAAAAAATATAAAAATAACTGACCAACGATACCAATAGACTTTTTAATAAAAAAGGTATATTATAAGATAGGTAATTATTATAAAAATATAGTTATCTATTTTATATTTAAGGAGAATCCATATGAAAAAAGAAAGAGATGTAAAAGAATTTAAAGATATCAAAGAAATCGTTTACAATTCAGCAAAAAAATATGCTGACCACATAGCATTTATAATCAAACATCAAGAAGGAAAAAACAAAACATATGAAAATATAACATATAAAACCTTTTTAGAACAAATTAATTCTTTAGGTACTAAATTATATGAAATGGGATTAAAAAATAAAAGAATAGCCGTTGTAGGGCGAAATAGATATGAATGGGTATTAGCTCATTTATCAAATTTACTAGGCGGAATAATATCAGTTCCACTAGACAAAGACTTACCAATTGATGAATTAGAAAGCTCTTTAATAAGAAGTAAAGCAGATGCCGTTTTCTTTGATGAAAAATATATTGAAAAAATAGAAGAAATAAAAGCAAGAAATAATACAAATTTAAAAGAATATATTTGTATGTCAAAATTAGCTGGATACAAAGATATACACACTTTAAAAGATGAAGGTAAAAAATTATTGGATGAAGGCAATAAAGAATATATATCAGCCAAAATAAATGAAAATGAAATGAATATATTGCTATTTACATCTGGTACAACATCAAAATCAAAAGCAGTAATGCTTTCACAAAAAAACATAGCATCAAATGTATATGCAATGCAAAGAGTTGAAGGAATATATGATACAGATTCGAATTTAGCATTTTTACCATTCCACCATATATTTGGTTCAACAGCAATGATTATGATGCTTGCATGTGGAGTAAGAACATCATTCCCAGATGGATTAAGATATGTAGCACAAAACTTAAAAGAATATGAAGTTTCTGTTTTTGTAGGAGTTCCGCTTCTTGTTGAAGCAATATACAATAAAGTTGTTAAAGAAATTGAAAAACAAGGAAAAACTAAGCTTATAAAAATAGCAACAAAAATAAGTAACTTCTTATTAAAATTCCATATTGATATAAGAAGAAAACTATTTAAACAGATAATAGACCAATTAGGTGGAAAAATGAGATTTGTTGTTTCTGGAGGAGCACCACTAGATCCAAAAGTTGAAGAGGGATTTATCGATTTAGGAATTAGAGTGGTACAAGGATATGGACTAACAGAAACAGCACCTGTTATTTGCGCAGAAAATGATTTTAAAACAAGAATTGGTTCAATAGGTGTACCTATGGAAAATGATACAGTTGAAATAGTTAATAAAGATGAAAATGGAATAGGGGAGCTACGCGTAAAAGGGCCTAATGTAATGCTTGGATATTATGAAAATGAAGAAGAAACAAATAAAGTTTTAAAAGATGGCTGGTTCTATACAGGAGATTTAGGATATATGGATAAAGATGGATTCATATTTATAACTGGTAGACAGAAAAACATGATAGTTCTTAAAAATGGTAAAAAAGTATTTCCTGAAGAAATGGAAACACTTGTAAATAGAATAGATTTAGTAGAAGAATGTATGGTGTTTGGAATGCCTGATGAAAATGATAAAAATGATATTAAACTTTCTGTTAAAGTAGTTTACAGCAAAGATGAAGTAAAAGAAAAATATGGAGATATCTCTGAAGAAGAGATTAGAAATATTATTTGGGACAGAATTAAAAATGAAGTTAATACTACTGTTCCTAGATATAAACATATTATGAATATGATTTTAACTGACCAAGAATTAATTAAAACTACTACTAAAAAAGTTAAGAGAAACGAAGAAATGAAAGTTATAATGAATAATATTTAATTTTTTGATGTTAGAAGTCAGAGGTTGGAAAATGGAGGTTAGAGATTCTAACTTCTAGCTTCTAACCTCTATTTCACTAGAGCAATATAGGCTGAATTTGCTCACCATCTAAAGCAAACTTGATAGTTTTAATAATGTATTCAGGGTCAAAAACAATAGAACGTGGTTTTGTAATAGGATTATCTTGTCTAAAAGGAACAAAATAATAATTTTTTCTATTAAGTAGAGCAGCAACACTTGGAGCATTACCGGCTTAAACCATTATTAGTTGAAGGTGCTATAACAACAGGCAAATTATTTCTTAAATGTGACTTAACCGCCATACAAGCAGGTGTATCAATAATATCATAAGCCAATTTTGACATAGTATTTCCAGAACAAGGAGCAACCACCATAATATCAGTTAATTTTTTAGGACCAATTGGTTCAGCATCTTGAATTGTATGAATAATTTCTTTTCCTGTAATTTCCTCAATTTCATTTATAAAATCCTGAGCGTGCCCAAATTTAGTGTCAGAATTATAAGCGTTAAATGACATTATTGGAATAACTTCAGAACCCATTTTTATTAATTCTTTTATTTTAGGAATTGTTTTACTAAATGTACAAAAAGAACCTGTTAAAACAAATCCAATTTTTTTATCTTTTACATCCAAATTTTACATATCCTCCTTTCATTCGACATTTATATATTATACGAAGCATAATTTAAAATTGATATACAGTTTTAAAAGTATTTGATTGAAAAATAAAAAATACTATGTAGCGTGTTTTTTTTAGTTTTAAAAATGAAGAAAAATTTAACAAAGAAAAAAGAACAATAAATAGTTGAAATATAAAATAAGCTATAGTATAATTACTTTAGAATAAAAAATAAGAAAGGAAGAGGATGAAAAATGGAAAAAACAACAAAAATATTAATTGCACTAGCTGTTATTATTGCTATAGTAGCAATTGTAGGAATAGTAATATCCCTAAACGCAAAAACAAAAACAAACTTAGACTCAATTAATAGCGCAAAAGATTTATCAGCATTGGTTGATAAAATATATGAAGGACAAGGAGACAATGTTTTACCAAGTCTTCAAACTCAAACTATAGATACTACAGATGACATGACTGTAAAAATGGTTACAGGACTAGAAAATGCAAATGACATAGAATATTTAGTAGTATCAGAACCAATGATAACATCACAAGCATATTCTATGGTACTTGCAAAAGTAAAAGAAGGTGTAGATGCAAACCAAATAGCAAAACTAATGTCAGAAAATGTAGACCAAAGTAAATGGATTTGTGTTACAGCAGAAAAAGTTTATGCAACAAGTAGTGGAGATATTATATTTCTTGTAATGTCAGATGAGAAAGAAGCGAAATCTATGTATGACAAATTTAAAACATTAGCTGGAAATATAGGACAAGAATACGAAAAAACAGCGGAAGAAATAGAATTACCACCAGAGATGTATTAATAAGAACAAAAGGACATGATTAAAATTTTATGACCTTTAAAAAAATTGATATCGCTGATTAATATTTATTTTTCAGCGATATTATTTAATTTATTAGGAAAGTCATGCTGACTTTTCTAATAAATAAAACATTTTTGTTCTGAGGGGAGTAAAACAAATGGTATTTTCAAGTATTACATTTCTATTTTATTTTTTACCAATAGTATTAGCTATTTATTATTTAGTACCCAATAAATGGAAGAATATCGTATTACTAATATCTTCCTTTATTTTCTATTTTTATGGAGAACCAAGATATGTTATTTTAATGACATTTTCAATTGTTTGTACTTATATATTTGGCCTTTTAATAGATAAATATAAAAAATACTCAAAACTATTTTTAACACTTTTTATCTGTATTAGTGTAGGACTGCTAGTATACTTTAAATATATAAATTTTATAATAGAAAATATTAATTTGTTTCTTGCAAATAAAATAGATTTTATATATGTAGCTCTACCAATTGGAATTTCTTTTTATACCTTCCAAATGATTAGTTACATAGTAGATGTATATAGAGGACAAGCAAAAGTACAAAAAAATATACTTAAATTAGCAATGTATGTTTCATTATTCCCACAACTAATAGCAGGACCTATTGTAAGATACACCACCATTGAAGAACAGTTAGAAAACAGAGAATACACTATGGAAAAATTTGCTTTAGGAGTTAGAAGATTTATTATAGGATTAGGTAAAAAAGTATTAATAGCCAACGTATTAGGAGAACTAAATAACATATTTTTAGCAAGTAATGATTCTAGTGTTCTATTTTACTGGTTATATGCAATATCAGCAATGTTACAAATTTACTTTGATTTTTCAGGTTACTCAGATATGGCAATTGGTTTAGGAAAAATGTTTGGATTTGAATTCTTAGAGAACTTCAATTATCCTTATGCTGCAACTAGTATAACAGACTTTTGGAGAAGATGGCATATATCGTTAAGTTCATGGTTTAGAGACTATATATATATTCCACTTGGAGGAAACAGAGTAAGCAAATTAAAATGGCTTAGAAATATTCTAATTGTTTGGCTATTAACTGGTTTATGGCATGGTGCTGCTTGGAATTTTGTGTTTTGGGGATTATTCTTTGGAACATTACTAATTGTAGAAAAAGTATTTTTAGAAAAACACCTAAAAAAATTACCTAAATTTTTATTACATATATATGTTTTGTTAATTGTAATGATTAGTTTTATTATATTTAATGGAGAAAGCGTTTCTCAGATAATGCAAAACATTGGAGGATTAATAGGAATTAATAATATTCCACTTATTTCACAAGAAAGTCTATATTATTTTAAAAGCTATTTTGTTGTTATAATAATAGGAATAATAGGTGCTACACCTATTTTAAAAAATATAGCATGCTCAAATAAAATTTCTAAAATTAGTCATTTTATAGAACCAATATTTTTATTATTAATACTAATTGTATGTACTAGTTATATTGTAGATGGTTCATTTAATCCATTTTTATACTTTAGGTTTTAGGGAGGGAAAAGAATGCAAGAAAATACAAAAAATGTAATAGTATCAGTTGGCTTTTTAATAATTTTGTTTGTAGTATTCTTAGCCAATATAATAGCCAAAGATAAAGAAATATCAATAGCAGAAAGAAGAAAATTATCTCAATTTCCTGAAATTAGTATATCTAAATTATTTAATGGTGATTTTGCAAAAAAATTTGACAAATATTCAGTAGATCAATTTGTTGCAAGAGATGTTTTTAGAAGTATCAAAGCATTTAATAGTAGATATATTTTTGGTCAAAAAGATAATAACAAATTATTTGAAAAAGATGGAGCAATTTACAAAATAGAATATCCATTAAATAAAAATAATGTACAAAAATCAGCTGATAAAATTAAGGCAATATATACAAAATATTTACAAAACATGAATGTTTATTATTCTATAATTCCAGATAAAAATTACTATTTAAAAAATGATGACCATTTAAAAATGGATTATGAAGAATTATATAATATAATGAACACTACATTAGGAGAACTCAATTATATTGATATTTCAAATGATTTGTCATTAGAAGATTACTATAAAACAGATTTACATTGGAGACAAGAAAAATTAAATAATGTGGTAAATACAATAAAAAACAATATGAATTTAAGCATTAACGAAATTGAATATGAAATTAAAGAAGTAGGAAAATTCTATGGAACGTATTATGGTCAGTTAGGTATTAATGTACAACCAGATAATATGTATATTCTAACAAATAAGACAGTTGAAAATTGTACAACATACAATTTAGAGACAAAAGAATATGGCAAAATATATAATGAAAAAGCAAAGATAGATAAGTATGACATTTATTTATCTGGAGCTACACCATTAATTACAATAGAAAATCCTAATGCAAATGTTGAAAAAGAATTATTGTTATTCAGAGATTCTTTTGGAAGTAGTATTGCTCCATTATTAGTAGAAAATTATAGTAAGATAACATTAATAGATATTAGATATATTTCAAGTACACTGTTAGACCAATATATTAAATTTAAAGATCAGGATGTGCTTTTCTTATATAGTAGTTTAATATTAAATCAAAATATATTAAAATAAAATTAATCAAATAATATTATTTAATAGAAAAATAAAAGCATATGTAAAAGGAAAAGAATATTATGTGATAAGAAATAAGTTTGAAAAAAATAATAATTGGGAAATATGGATAGATAAAGAAACAGGATTACCATTGAAAGAAATTAATAGAGATGGAGAAAAAATATTTTTTGCTGGTACAGAAGTTGTAAAAGAAGTTAAAGATAATATACAAGAATATAAATATGAGTTTGGAATAGTAACGGAAGATGATGTAAAAGTTCCAGATTTGTCTGATTATGAAATAGAATATGTAAATCAAGATAAAGTCCAGTAGTTGAATAATTACTGGATTTTTATTTTACACTAAATTTTAATTTTTTGTATAAAAAAATTAAAATTTATGTTATAATGTCGATATAATAAAAAAGGAGTAGCTTAATATGAAGAAAATAATAAAGTATTTAGTAGTAGTTTTTATAATTATAATATTAACAATTTTATCAATAAATTTCTATGTGAAGGCATCTACTCAAAAACAAATTATTGAAAATAATAATTATTCTGATTTAAATGATATAGATTGTATTATTGTATTAGGAGCAGGAATATGGGGCGATAAACCTAGTCCTATGCTGGAAGATAGATTATTAGAAGCTATAGAACTATATAAAAATAATGTATCTTCTAAAATTTTGATGAGTGGAGACCATGGAAGAATTGAATATGATGAAGTTAATACAATGAAAAATTTTGCTATTGAAAAAGGTGTTGATTCAAAAGATATATTTATGGACCATGCTGGTTTTTCTTCTTATGAAAGTATATATAGAGCAAAAGAAATTTTCGGAGCAAAAAAAGTAGTTATAGTAACACAAAAATATCATTTATATAGAGCTCTATATATTGCAAATAGATTAGGATTAGAAGCTTATGGAGTTGGATCAGATCCAAGAGAATATGTAGGTGCTACATATAGAGAAATGAGAGAAATACTTGCAAGAAATAAAGATTTTGTAAAATGTATATTTAAACCAGAACCTACTTATTTAGGAGATACGATTCCTGTAAGTGGAAATGGAGATATAACAAACGATAAATAAAAAATAGTAATTTGTCGTGATAATAAGAGATAAGAATAAAGGCAGCTTAATGCTGTCTTTTAATTATAGCTTTCTATATATAAAGCTTTTGCGATATAAGGAGTTATTTCTTTAAATTTATACCAACCTGAACTTTTGCTATCATTTTTTCCACCATTTGGATTAGAAATATATACCATGTCATTATCATCAGTTGCCAGTAAAACCATATAATGTGATGCAGTAGTCCAACGATTATCGTGTGGCTGATTCCATAAACAAATTAAAATAGGTCTATTAGTTTTTAAATGCTCTTGTAACTTTTCTTTAGATAAATGAACATTATCATAATAAAAATCCGTATTTTTAATATTAAATGTATTAGATAACTCTTTTGAAAGTGTGTCATAATCTAACACAGGATAATATTTTTGCCTAAGATCTTCAGGAGTATATTTTTGGTCATATCCACTCAAAATAATTGCAAGTGCAGTAATACCACAACCATTTTCAGCCATAGTTCCACCCCAATATTGATTATTACTCCAAGAAGCATCACTATTTTGTTTATACTCAATATATGTCTTTTTATGATTTTCAATAGTTGTAAATGTAGTAAAATAACCATTTTTATTTTTTACTTTTTCTTGTCCTATGCCAGAATAATTTTTATTTACATCTTGTTTGATTGTTTTATATTCTGAAGTGTTAGTTACTTTAGAAATAAATCTATTCAAATTATAAGATATATCGTTAAATGGAGTGTTCCTAAAAAATAGATATATTCCTAAAATTATTATTAAAAGTATTATTATTCTTTTTTTCTTCATTTGATTTCCTCCTCTTTCTTGTAACCTGTTTATATTATAAAACCGAACGAAGAAATAAGTTTTAAGAAATGATTAAATAAATCTTAACATTTCCTTACATTTGAAGAGAGTTATAGAAAATATTAAAAAAATATGGTAAAATACAAGAAATAGAAAAGAGGAAAAAATGAATATTTTAGTATTAGATGATGAAAGAGAAATTGCAGATTTAGTGGAAGTTTATTTAAAAAATGAGAATTACAATGTTTTTAAATTTTACGATGCAAAAGAAGCAATAAATTGTATAGAAAGTCAAAAATTAGACTTTGCTATTTTAGATGTAATGATAAAAGATGTTGATGGATTTAAAATATGTAAAATGATAAGAGATAAAGGACTCAACTTTCCAGTAATAATGCTAACTGCCAAAATTGAAGATAAAGATAAAATACAAGGCTTAACTTTGGGAGCAGATGACTATATTACAAAACCATTTAACCCATTGGAATTAATTGCAAGAGTAAAATCTGCATATAGAAGATATACAAAATACAATGAAAAAAGCGAAGAAAATATTATTTATATAAATGGATTAGAAATAGATCAAGATAAGCATATTTGCAGGTTATATGAAACGCAAATTGAATTAACACCTATGGAATTTGATATATTATTATATTTAGCACAAAAAAGAGGAAATGTAGTAAGTTCTGAAGAACTATTTGAAAAAGTATGGAAAGAAAAATATTTAGAAAATAATAATACGGTAATGGTGCATATTAGAAGAATAAGAGAAAAGTTAAAAGAAAATACAAAAAATCCTAAATTTATAAAAACAGTATGGGGAGTTGGATATAAAATTGAAAAATGAGGAATTTATAAAATTAAAAAATAGTATAGCAAGAAAATCTGTCATAAAAATATTATTATATAGTTTAGGTGCGATTATATTATTTTCAGTATTAATAGATGGAGTGTATAATGATGAACTAGCAGACAGTTTAGCAAGTGTAAATAGAGATATATACTATTGGTGCGTAGCAAATAAGATAATCTTACTTGGAATTACATATTTAGTAATATTTGCAATTATATCTTTTTTTGTTATCAGAAATACAAGTAATAATATGGTAGAAATAATAAAAGCTATGGATCAGATAATAAAAGAACCAGAGAAGGAAGTAAAGTTATCAAATGATTTAATACTATTAGAAAGCAAATTGAACAATATAAGAGTTGATTTGGTGTCAAATCAAAATAAGGCAAAAGAAGCATTGCAAAAAAAGAATGACTTAATAATGTATATGGCACATGATTTAAAAACACCACTCACATCAATTATAGGATATTTAACTTTGCTTACTGATGAAAAAGAAATACCTGAAAATTTGCAAAAGAAATATATGGATATAGCATTAAAAAAATCTTTAAGATTAGAAGAACTTACAAATCAATTTTTTGATATTACAAGATATAATTTACAATCAATGCCTATTACTAAACAAAATATAGATTTGGTATTTTTGTTAGAACAGCTTGTAGAAGAATCTTATCCAATGTTACAAGAAAAAAAGTTAGAATGTATTTTAAATAAGCCGAAAGCTATTCAATTTATGGGAGATGGAGATAAGTTAGCAAGAGCATTTGGAAATTTATTAAAGAATGCTATTAATTATAGTTATCTAAATACAACTATAAAAATAGATATAAAAGAATATGAAGATAAAATAGAAATTGTATTTAAAAATAAAGGAGATAAAATTCCAGAATACAAATTGGAAAAAATATTTGATAAATTCTATAGAGCAGATGAATCAAGAACATCTAGCACAGGGGGAGCAGGATTAGGACTTGCAATTACAAAGCAAATTATTGAACTACATAATGGAAAAATTTATGCTAAAAATGACAATGAATTTATTGAGTTTTATATAGAATTAAGTAAATGAGGTAAAAATGAAAAAGAAAAAATTTATTATTTTAATAATAATAATATGTGCAGGTTTGATAATATGGTATTTTAATACATTTACAATTAAAACTAATTATGAAATAATAGAAAGTGAAAAAATAGTAGATGAAATAACCATAATTCAAATATCAGATTTGCATGGAAGTTTATTTGGAAGAAATAACAAAGAACTTATTAAAAAAATAGAAAAAGAAAAACCTGATATTATTTGTGTAACAGGAGATATGTATACAGCAAAAGATGAAAAAGGCAAACAAATAGCTTTAAAGCTACTCCAAGAACTAGCAAAATCATATAAAGTATATTTTGTAAATGGAGAACATGATTGTGATGAAAAATTCATACAAAATTTAAAAGATAACGAAGTAAATGTTCTAGATTATAAAAAAGAAGCAATAGCCATAAAAAATACAAAAATAAATTTATATGGTATAACAAATCAGTACTATTCAGCAACTTTTGATTTGAAAAATGCTTTTGAAATTAATAAAGAAGAGTACAACATTTTATTAGCACATATTTCAAACTTTGAAGAATTTGAACAATTTGGAATTGATTTATCATTATGTGGAGATACACATGGAGGACAAGTTAGACTTCCATTTTTAGGTGCAATAATAAATAGAGGAATATGGTTTCCAGAAATAGTACAAAAAGGATTAAATGTAGAAACAAATTATATTAAAGGATTATATAGTATAAATAATTCTTATTTATATGTATCAAGTGGACTTGGGAATTATCCAATCAGTATAAGGCTATTTAATAGACCAGAGATTGCAGTTATAAAATTAAGATGATTAACAAACATCCTATATTGTATTCTACATCTATGGTAAAGACAAAATTACTATCCTTATTGTAGGAGGTAATTATTATGGATCAAGTAAAAATAGGAAAATTTATTGCACAATGTAGAAATGAAAAAATATAACACAAGAAGAACTAGGAGAAAAATTAGGTGTAACTAATAAAACAACTTCAAGATGGGAAAATGGGCATTATCTACCAGATATTGAAATGATGCAATTATTAAGTAAAGAATTTAGTATTAGTATAAATGAACTAATTTCAGGAGAAAAGATAAAAGATTTAGATTATAAAGAAAAAGCAGAAGAAAATTTAATTGTTGCATTAGAGAATAGTACATTTACTCTAAAGGAAAAAATAGAATTTCATAAAAAGAAATGGTTAAAAGAGCATATATTCGATATTGTTCTATGTATAATTGCTTGGCTAGTAGTTATCGTTGCATTAAAATTACAAAATGCAGAAGGTTATTTAATAGGAACTATATCTGGAATATTAGCAGTTTTTTTCTATGTAGTAAGATATAATCAAATGATGATATATGTTGAAGATAGAGTATATAAGAAAATTGAAAAATAAGTATAGTTGATAACTATAAATTACAAGTTTGTAGTATGTTAATTAATAGTCATTGGTTATAAAACTATTGAAGAGGTGGAGCAAAGAATGAATGAAATAGTTGGCAAAGAAGATAGTGGTTGGGACAGATAAATCATTAATTTATGATTTACTAGATTTATAGTAAGTTATCGAGTAATATTAAAATTTTCTTAAAGTCATTTATTAGTCATTTTATTATGCTATAATATATTTGATTTAGAATTGGAGGTAATTATGAAAAAAGAAGTAAAAATAGCTTTAGTTATGCTAGGAATTATTTTATTATTAGGAATTATTGGAGGGATATTTTTTTATTTAAATCAAAAAAATTATGAATTGAATTTGCCACAACAAGAAGAATTATCAAGTATAATTATTAAAAGCAACACAAATAGTACAGAAGTTATAGATAGTGAAGAAATAAATGATATTATTTACGCTTTAAGTGAAAGTGGAAATGGAAGAACTACAAAAGAGAAAAGTATACAAGATTATCCTGTTAATTCAGATAATATATTACAAGTAGACTTTATTTTTAAGGAAAGTGGAGCATCAAGATTATTTGTTTATATGAAAAATGATAATTATTATTTAGAACAACCATATAATGGTATTTATAGAATAAGTGGAGATGAATATAATTCGATAGAAAAATTTATTAGATAAATTACAAGTTGATAATTGAATGAATTTGTACTATAATTCTTTATATAATTATTTGAAACTTAGGTAAATGTTCATCTGGAAGAGAGGTACAAAAATGATTATTTTAACAGAAAGTTTTATAGGCATTGTTTTATTCACAATAATAATAGTTTCTCTTACATTAAAAAATCCTTTAGCTTCAATAGGCGATTATCCACCTGAAATAAAAAAAAGATGTGAGGAGCTAAACATTATTCCTACAACGAAGAAAACATACAGTAAAAAAGATATTATAAGAAAAACGATAGCATTGATTGTATTTGCAATTATTTTTGCATTTATTATCAATAGGTTTAATGGAACTAATAGTTTTATGGCTGGATTTATAAATTCCTATATTATATGGCTAATCATAGATTGGTATGATGCTTTTGTTTTAGATTGCATCTGGTTTTGCCACTCAAAGAGAGTAAGAATACCAGGAACAGAAGATATGAATGAATATAAAAATTATTGGTTTCATATAAAGCAAAGTTTAATAGGAATGATACTTGGAATACCTGCTTGTATATTAGTTGGTATGTTGGTGCTAATATTTTAATTTGCCTAAGTAAAAACAAATAGGAGGATAGATATTTTTGTTCTCCTATTTGTTATATAAATTACAATAGATAGGGTAGGTAATTAGTTGAAAATTATCTGTCCTTTGTGATATAATGCAAACAATAATTAGTAAGTTATCGCTTACTTTAATATGTATTTATTAGTAGTAATAGGAGAACAAAGTATATGTTACCAACAATAAAATCAGACAGTATTTATCCATTACCCAATGATGTAGCAATATTTAATATTAACATAGTAGATATAATATTTTTAATAGGAATTATATGCCTAATAATAAAAAGAAAATCTATTTTTAATGCAAATAATGATGTATTGGATAAATACAATAGTAATAAAATAAAGGGACTATTGGCATTATTGATAATAATACACCACTTGTCTATTTATATAAAAGACACAATTCTACTTAAAGTATTTACAATAGTAGGAGTTATTGCAGTTTCAGCATTTTTCTTTTATTCAGGATATGGACTAATGACAAGCTATCTAAAAAAAGAAAATTATCTAAAAGACTTTTTGAATAAAAGAATAATCAAAATAGTTATACTATATATAATAGCAACTATATTTACTATTTTAGTATATCTATTAACTGGACAATTAACACCTAGAAAAATTTTTAATTCTTTAGTTGAAGGAGAGCCAGTTGTAAGATTTTCGTGGTATATGTTAGCAATTATTAGTTTATATGTAGTTTTTTATTTATCAGCCAAGTTTCTAAAAAAGAAAAAAATGATAAATATTGCAGTATTTGGTGGAACTATTTTATATTGCATAGTTGTTAATAATATTTTAGGCTTTAATAATTGGTGGGTTAATTCTTGTTTTGCATTTTTTATAGGTATATATTGGGCAAGTTATAAAGAAAAATATGCAATAACATTAAAAGACAAAAATAAAATAATTAGATATGCAATTATGCTTTCAATTATATTATTTGCAATAATAGGGATTCAATTCTTCACAAGTGGATATGCCATTATGGATATAATAAACGATACAGATCTAGCAGACGATATAATGAGAGAGCCTATTCCTGTTATAAATATGAATATTATTTGTATAGCATTACTTTTTGTATTGTTTACTATATTAGAAAAAATGAGATTGAATGATAAGGTATTTACTTTTTTGGGAAATATATCTTTTGAAATTTATTTATATCATGGATTAGTTATGTATTTATTGAGAAATCCTCGCTTTTATTGTAGAGTTGATTATTTATATGCTATTCTAGTAATTGGATTAAGCATAATATTAGCTAAACTTATGAATATAGCAAACAATAAAATATATAATTTCTATTTGAATAAAGTTGAGAAAGAGTCATGTTAATGATAGCGAGAAATTACAAGTTGTCGCTCAGCTTGAGTTTAAAATTTGGGTAAAAACAATTAAAACAGAAGATGATTTTGTCGATATTTATTATTTAAAAGAAGATATAGATATAAATTGAAGCTTGTTTAAAATATTTGAATGTTCATAAATTTCAATAATATTATGAGAAGATTACTAGTAGTATTTTATAAATATTTTTCAAAAAGTATTGACAAAAATAATACCTAGATATACAATGTATAAAAATACATAGAATATCTAGGTATATTTTATTATGAAGGAGGAGATAGATTTGAAAATTAGCAAAGAATTATTGAAGGGAAGTACAACTATGTTAATACTTGATTTATTAAAGGATAGCAATATGTACGGATATGAAATGATTAAAAAGTTAAGTGAAAAATCAGAGAATGTATTTGAACTAAAAGAAGGAACTTTATATCCAATATTACATGGACTAGAGGAAAATGGATTTATTACATCTTATTGGGATGAAAGTACAGCAAAGAAAAGAAAATATTATGCAATAACTGAAAAAGGGAAAAAACAACTAAAAGATAAAAAGGAAGAATGGAAAATTTTTAGCAATGGAATAAACCACGTATTAGGGGGTGTTTCATTTGCAAATTAAGGAATTTTTAGATTCTGTATGTGAACAAATTAAATATAAACCAATAAGAGAAAACATAGCAGAAGAATTAAAAAATCATATTGAAGAAGCAAAAGAAAATTATATGCAGGAAGGGTTGGAAGAAACAACAGCAGAAGAAAAAGCAATAGAACAAATGGGAGAAGCTCAAGAAATAGGAAAAAAACTAAATAAAATACATAAACCAAAGTTAGACTGGAAGCTATTACTAATTGTATGTGTTCTATTATGTTTTGGATTTTTAGTCGTACAAATAAGAATAGAAAATAGTTTGGAATTTTATTCAACACAAATTAGCATAAGTAAGTACATATTCTTTTTAATAATAGGTATTGTATTAGGAATAGCAATTTACTTTATAGATTATACAAAATTAAGCAAATATCCAAATATATTTTATTTAATAGCAACAGGAACCATTATTTATGCTCTAGTTTTTGGAGTAAATGTAAATGGAATACCATACATATATGCAACAATTTCAATTACATTTTCTCCAGCAGTAATTGCCATACCATTGTATATAATAGCTTTTGTAGGATTTATTAACAATTTGAATAAAGAAAATAAATTAAGTGAAATAATTTCAAAATATATAAATATAAAAGTAAATATGAATTTAGTTAAAATTATTATATTAAGCATATTATCATTAGGCTTTTTAGCATTAATTCCATCAATGGCATCAGTTTTGGTATTAGGTTTAACATATTTAATATTAGCAACTGTAAAGATTATGCAAGTTAAAGAAAATAAAATTAAAAACATTGTAAAACTATGGGGAACAGTAACAATCGTAGGAATGTGCTTGTTAATATTTATACTAGTAACATCACCATTTATATTGGAAAGAATTACAGTAACAACTAATCCGGAAAGTGATCCACATGGTGGAGGCTGGGTTGCAATGAATAGAAAAACAATTATTGAGTCAGCTAAAATGTTTGGAGAGGCAGAAAATAAAAGTAATGCATTATATTTATTTGATGAAGGAACAGATTTTGCATTCATTTCTATTCTAGCACACTATGGATGGACAGTAAGCATAGCAATAGTGTTAGCAATAATTGCTTTAAGTATAAAATTGATTTTAAATGCTATAAAAATAAAAGATAATTATGGAAAATTATTAATAATAGGAATATCAAGCATGTTCATATTGCATGCGATATTTAACATTTTAATGAATCTAAATTTATGGATAGAATCCGGTTTCAATTTTCCATTTGTATCTTATGGTGGTGCTAATTTGGTTATTAATATGATAAGTTTAGCTTTAATACTATCAATTTATAGAAAAAAAGATATAATAATTATGCAAAATATGCCTTTTGAAAAAGAATAAGAACAAGATAAAAATCATAACCACCCGTTTTATGAGTGGTTATGATTATTTATCTTATATAATTATAAAAAAGTGTAACCTTTTTTATTTTTTTACCACAATAAAGATATAAGATGTCTTATAAAGGAGTTATAAAAATTGAAAGAGAAAAAAGAACTAGAAAACTATATTATAAATGAAAATATTGATTTAGATAGAATTGTAGACGATTATACACCATATTTAAGAAAAGTAATACAAAATATGGTCAATAACAACTTGTCTGAAGAAGACAAAGAAGAAATTATACTAGATACATTTTTTATATTATGGAAAAAGTATAATGAAAATTACTACATAAAATCTTTAAGCTCATATATAGCAGGAATTGCAAGAAACTTAATAAAAGAAAAACTAAAATCATTAAAATATACTATTGATATAGAACAATGTGAAAATTTAGTTGAGTATAGTAATTTGGATACTTATTCACAAGAGCGAGAAGAAATCAACGAATTGCACAAAAAATTAAATAATTTAAAAGAAATTGATATTAAAATAATAAATATGTTTTATTATTCTGCTAAACCAATTAAAGATATAGCTAAAGAATTAAAGATTTCAGAAGTTAATGTAAAAACAAGATTACATAGAGTACGAAAGAAAATAAAACAAGAATTAAATCAAGGAGGGTTTTAAAAATGAATGAAGAAATAAAAGAAAAATTAAAAACAAAAATAGCTATATCTCAAATAAAAAATGAGGAGGAAAAAGCTATGAATAAAAAAGGAAACTTTATATTTAAGAATATAGGAATTGCAGCTTGCGTATTAATGTCACTAACAGGAGTAGTTTTTGCAGGAAGTAAGGTAATAGAAAATATATGGAAAACACCAGAAAAGGTACAAATATCTTCTGGAGATTTAGAAGAAATAACAAAAATAACAGAAGAAAGTAAACAAGAAAATATGACTGAAGAAAAAGCTAAAGAAATAGCTATAAATAAACTTAATGAAATAGGATTTAATTCTAACATAGTTGGAACAAATCATTATAAAAAATTTGATTCTAATAAAATATGGTATCGTTTTGATACAGAAGATAATTATGAAATAAGTATTGATGGACAAACAGGAGAGTTTTTTGAGATATGGGATAATAACAAAAATACTCAAGATACAAGCAAATATATGACAGAAGAACAAGCAAAGGAATTAGCAAATAAATATTACAAATTGTTTGGCTATAAAGATGGAGAATATGAAATCACAAATGTTCAATCTGTAAATAATGAAGGAAATAATAAAGGTCCAGGATTTAGAATGACAGTAACATATAATAAAAAATATGGAAATGTATATAATCCTTATGAATACATTTGTATTATATTAGAATCAAAAAATATGAAAATGGATATGTTTAGAGTAAAGAATATTCCATTTGATAATAATGAAGTGATTATAACTGAAGATGAAGCTGTAAATATTGCATTAAAAGAAGATGAAAAGATAAAAACCAATAAAGTTGAAAGCACTAAAGCAAAATTGATGGTTGTAAAGATGAATGCAGATGCTTATAATAGAATAAATGATAAAGATAAATATTATGAAGCTATACAAACACCTAATTACCCAATTGAAGAAAGAAATTATTATAATGTAGATGATAGAGTAAGAAAAGCTTGGGTAGTGGTCATAAACTATGAAGATAATTATAATGGAGATATAGCAAAAAGATATACAGAGGGAGAATACAGTTATTTTGTAGATGCAACAACAGGAGAAATTATAGGAGGACATACATTAGATTATATTTATAGTGCAAGTCAAAGATAAAATTGATATGTAAAGGTATTAACTTCCAAAAAGTTAGTGCCTTTTACTATTTTTCAAAATGTGATAAAATAAAAAAATACAAAATTTTGAAACTTTTTAAATTTTCATCTGTTTGTATATATGAAAGTAGGGTAAGATATGGAAAAAGATATAGATATGAAATTGTACAATGAATATTTAAATGGAGAAAAAGAAGCTTTTGAATTACTATATAACAAGTATAAAGATAAAGTAAAATATTTTATTTACAATATAGTAAAAGATTATCAAAAAGCAGAAGATATAACTCAAGATGTTTTTATTTATGTATTGCAAAATAAAATTAAAGATGAATATTCTTTTAAATATCATATATATTTAATTGCTAAAAGTAGAGCATATAACTATATAAATATGGAAAAAAGAAGAACAGAAATAAACGAACAATATTTTTCTAATGAAACAGAACAGGTAGAACAGGATGTAGCAGATATTGTCACAAAAAACGAAAAAAGAAAAGAATTAATGAATGCTATAAATATGTTAGATGATAGATATAGAAATGCACTATATTTAGTAAAAATTGAGGGACTTTCGTATAAAGAAACTGCACAAATACTTGGAGAGTCAATTCAAAATATAAAAAATCTTATCCATAGAGGCAAAAAAGAATTACGCAAAATCTTAATAAAGAAAGGATTTGATGAAATGAATAAAGTTTCAAAAGTAGTAATTATAATACTATGTATATCAGTAGCATTGTCAGGAGTTGTTTATGCAGCAACAAAAATTATTGAAAACATAAAAGGAAAAGCTAAAATGACACCAACATACACAAGTGAAATTTCAACAATAGATACAAACAAAGTATGGGTGGGAACATTTAATTTAGTTTGGAATGATTTTATGGATGATGTCATAGGAGGAAAAATAGAATTTGAAGATGGCTATTCTGAACTCGCAAATGAATTAAATAAACAAACATTCACAACAAAACAATTATCAGATGAATCATATTTTAAAACTCACGGATCTGCAACATTTGAATTAAAAGATAAAATAGAAAAAGGGATAAAACAAAAATTTAATGAGGACAGCAAAATATTAGATAAAGTCGAATGGGGAAATCCAGAAGGATATGTATTGTATGCAATGTTAAAAAAAGAATTTAATTATTTAGAAAAATTTCCAACATTGCAAAATAAAACATTTGGTAGTTCCGAAGAAAAAGTAAAATATTTTGGATTAGAACCTGATACTTCACAAGATGCAAGTAAAAATGTAGAAGTGCTATTTTATAATTCAAATGATGACTTTGCAGTAAAATTAAAGACAAAAGAAGGAGAGGAAGTATTCCTTTATAGAACAACTGGAGAAGGAAAATCATTTGAAGAAAATTACCAAGAAATGATAGACAAGCAATCAAAATATACTGGAGAAAATAACTGGCAAAGAAATGATATTTTAAATATACCATTTATAAAAGTAAGTGATGAAATAAATTATGATGAATTATGTGGAAGACTTATAAAAGGAACAAATTGGTATATAAGACAGGCTCTACAAACAATTGATTTTGAATTAAACAATTATGGTGGAAGTGTAAAAAGTGAGGCTCTTATTGATGCATTGGAAAATGCAGTAGCTGAAAAAGGACGAGAATTTATATTTAATGATGACTTTATATTATATTTAAAAGAAGAAAATAAAGAGAAACCATATTTTGCTTTAAAAGTAGATAATACAGATGTATTAGAAATTGAATAATTGGAATTGATAAAAGGTTAGAATTTTAAAATTTAAATTCTAATCTTTTTTATATACTAATAATTCCTATAGATGAAATAATTGAAGTAAATAGTGATATTTTTAATTAAAGGTATAGAGTATTATATCTTATTGTGATATAATTAAGTACAAAGATAATAATTTATAAAAGGAATAGCTTACATATAACAATTCTGCGCCTTTTTATGTTTTCGTATTTGAAAGACTAATCGAGTTTATAATGCCTAGTATAATTGTTTTTATTGTTGCAAAAATAACAAAAAAGAAATACAATAAGTAAATTATAAATAGTAATTTGTAAGGAGGATTACAAAATGAAAATAGTAACATTATGTGGAAGCTTAAAATTTCAAAAAGAGATGATGACAGTTGCTGAAAAGATGGCATTAGAAGGAT
>OIYO01000622.1_pt1 | contig 26924 bp, 22 predicted proteins | sample 1588191 | NCBI WGS metagenome assembly OIYO01 (sample SAMN03283275) | human gut metagenome | biome: human-associated habitat; material: feces | host: Homo sapiens | place: Peru | collected 2012 | reverse complement strand
AAGGACTGGAAAGGCGTTTCGAGAGCGGAGTCCAGCAGATTGTAATCTCTGACTCCGTCGCTTCCGCCGGTCTGCTGAATCAACTGAGAATGCAGCATGAGAATCTGCTTTTTACTCAGTCTTTTCATTTAGCAAGTACCTCGTATGCTTCTTTATTCTGTTCCATCAGGCGCTTTGAGATACTTAAAACATCATCGTCAGATGCAGTAGTTTCCTGCTCGGCTTTGCTGAAATCGATGACAAGATATCTTGGAACGTTGTTTTTCAGAATCACAGCAGAACCGCATTCGTCTACCAAGCGGGCGACTTTGGAAAAATTCTGGTTTGCTTCGGAAATGGAAATTAAGGTTTTTGTGTCGATAGTCATTTGGGTACCTCCTCAAGTTTTTTTTATAGTATATATAAATTTTAGGATAAATACAACCTAATTTATTATGTTATTTTTTGTTGCTTGCCGCAACGCCAGTTTTTATCGTATGATAGGCCCGTCAAATACGAGGAGGACACAGTTATGTTGAGTGATAACATCAAAATACTGCGAAAGAAAAAAGGATATTCCCAGGAAACGCTGGCGGAGCAGTTACATGTGGTGCGGCAGACGATTTCAAAATGGGAGAAAGGGATTTCCGTTCCGGATGCGGTGATGCTGGATCGGATGGCGGAGCTGTTTGAAGTGCCGGTGAGCGTGCTGCTGGGCGGCGGGTCGGAAGAGGAGGAGCAGCCTTCCGAATTGAATGAGATTGCGCAGCAGCTTGCGGTCTTAAATGATCAGCTGGTGCAGCAGGCAGTGCGGAGACAGAAAGTAATCCGGTATGCGTTTATTGGTGTATTTGCGGCGATCTTTGTTCTGATTGGTACAGCAATCGCGCTTCGTGTGTACACAGAATCAAAGCTGCGGGATGAATCATCACTTCGCACGGTTCGCTACGAATGCACGCTTGACGGGGAATCGTATGTGTATGAAGCTTCCTATAACAGCCAGTATCAGATCCTGTACGAGGGCGGCGATGCCTGGATTTCGAACCATGTGCGACCGGAGCAGTACGAGGATGTGAATGTGCTGTCGGCGCAGATGCAGGATTACTTCGAAGAAAAAGGCGGAACATGCACGATCATTGACGAAAATCCGTAAAAGTTTTGTATTATTGTATTTTTTTATGTTTTTGGGTATTTTATCTGCCCGGTAATTCCTCTCTTCTGATATAATGGTAGCAATGCATATATTAGAGGGAGGAATTTTCTTTATGTCACAGACACAAACCCGGCGGAGTTCCCAGGTGGATCTGCTTCATGGCCCGATTCTGAAATCTCTGCTGCTTTTTGCCCTGCCGATCATGGCATCCCGCGTGTTCCAGCAGATTTACAATACGATGGATACGCTGATCGTCGGCTATACACTCGGCGACTCGTCGATTGCGGCGATGGGTGCCTGTTCGTCAATCTATGAGATGATGACCGGATTTACGTTCGGCGTTGGAAACGGTCTTGCGATCGTCACGGCGCGCTGTTTTGGACGGCAGGAGACGGACCGGATGAAAAAATCGGTTGCATCCTGTATTGTCATCGGCGTTGCCGTTACCCTGGTAGTCACCATTCTGGCAACGATCTTTATGCATCCGCTGCTGCGCCTGCTGAAAACACCGGCGGAGATTCTTGAGGAATCCTACAGTTACATTTCGATTCTCTCGATTTTCCTGTTCGTCATGTTCGCCTACAATCTGTGCTCCGGCCTGCTGCGGGCGATCGGAAACAGCTTCATGCCGCTTGTGTTCCTGATCTTTTCATCGCTGGTGAACATCGTGCTCGATCTGCTGTTTATCCGTAACTTTGGCATGGGTGTCCGCGGTGCGGCGATCGCAACCGTCATTGCACAGGGCATTTCCGTTGTGCTCTGCCTGATTTATATTGTTACGAAAGCGAAAATCCTGCTTCCGGAAAAACGCCACTTCGCACCGGACCGCGGACTGTACGCAGATCTGCTGGCGCAGGGATTCTCGATGGGATTTATGAGCAGTATTATTTATGTTGGTTCGATTGTTCTGCAGCCAGGTATCAACAGCCTTGGCTATGAAACCATTGCTGGACATACCGCTGCGAGAAAGCTGTTTTCGTTTTCCATGATGCCGCTTTCCTCCATGGCACAGGCAGTCAACACTTACGTTGCACAGAACCGCGGCGCAGACAACTGGGAGCGCGTGCGGAAAGGCATCCGTTATGCTTACATTTTCTGCTTCAGCGTCACAGCATGCCTGATCGTAATCGTCACCCCGCTTGCACCAACCATGGTACACCTGATCTCCGGTTCATCCGACCCGACTGTCCTCGGAAACGGCGCCCGCTACCTCCGCGTAGCCATCCCGTTCTTCTTCGCCCTCGGGCTTGTCAACTGCAGCCGTCTGGCACTGCAGGCACTCGGAGAGAAAATTCTGCCGCTGCTGTCGAGCTTTATTGAGCTGTTTGGAAAGATTATCTTTGCCATGGTATTCATTCCACGCTACCACTACAGCGCCGTAATCTGGTGCGAACCGATCATCTGGTGCTTCATGGCTGCGGAACTTGTGATTTCACTGTATCGGAATCCGTATATGAGAAAAGGGAAAGCGGGAAATTGATTTTTAAATGAAAAAGTGCCGGGCAATACACGAAGAAATTTGTGTGTTGCCCAGTGCTTTGCTTTTCCAATCATAGAACTTATACGATCAATGGAGTTGCATATCGATTTGACAGTAATGGAGCGTTAATTAGCTGATAATATGGCAGGGAACTTTGCTAGAACAAAGTTCCCTGCTGTTGTTGTATTAATTGATATGTAAAATTTCAGAATTGCCAAAACTGGAACCTAAAGTAGTCGCTTCATCTAAACCAGACAAGTGAATTCGTCCATAATCAGAACAGTCAAAAGAAATATCGTAAAGCTCATTTTTATAAACAGCAGTTGTATCTTCTACATTTTCAAAAGAAGCTAATTGCTCACCACAGAAAGTTTCATCCGCGTAAAAATTTTGTCCATCGCGGTTTTGCAGGACAGCCTTTGAAATTTTAAACTTAAAATGAGTGTCATCGTAAGGACTAATAGTGATACAGGTAAATTCGCCGTCAGTTGCATTTAAATAATCTCCGGCAGCAGGCATATGTTTGGCTACAATAGTTTCTGCATCGGAAATGATAGATGTATCTGAAACAGAGTTGGATACAGAACTGGAAACAGAAGACGAATTTTGAGCATTCGAACTGCTATTTGAGGAACAGGCGGTAAAGATGCCTAATGCGGTAATAGCAGAGAGACAGAAAACAGAGAAATTAAGTTTTTGCTTTTTCATAAAAGAAACCTCCTTATGAGTGAATGATAAAGTTTGGTTGACGGGGAAATAATTGTTTTGAAACGGTGAATGAAGATTTCTATATATGTATTGTAATATAGAAAGAATGGAAAAGATAGAACACAGATATTAACATTATCTTGCTTTTTCTTTACAATGTAACAGAATGCGCCCGGCGAAAAAGTTTTGTTTTTCTTTCTTAACGATTTAGAAATATATAGTCTATTTTGTTTAATGGATATGGTATAACAGGATCCTGTTCGAATCATGGAAAATATAAAGTCAGCATATTTTTATAAAGATCTTTTTAGTCAGGTGATGCAATGAACATTCTATGGAGTTCCATGCTGCTTCTTGGAATCGCATACGGTGCGCTGCAGGGGCGGATGCCGGAGGTGACGGATGGGGTGATCCGGGCTTCGCGGGAGGCGGTGGTGCTGGCGGTTTCGCTGGTCGGGGTGACGGGGTTCTGGGCGGGGCTGATGGAGATTGCAAAGAAGGCGGGAGTGATTGACGGGCTGGTAAAAAGGATGGGGCCGGTGCTGCGGTTTCTGTTTCCGAAAGTGCCGGAAGACCATCCTGTGATGCGGGCGGCGGGGATGAATATGATCTGCAATGTGTTCGGGCTCGGCGCGGCTGCGACGCCGCCGGGGCTTGCGGCGATGGAGCGGTTTGAGGAATTGGAAGAAGAGCGGAGGAAAAAGAAAAACCCGGCCGCAGTTCCAGAAGGAACTGCGAGTCGGGAAATGTGTACGTTTTTGATTTTGAATATTTCTTCTCTACAGCTCATCCCCGTCAATATCATCGCGTACCGCAGTCAGTACGGCAGCGTGCATCCGACGGCAATTGTCGGGCCGGTGCTTGCGGCGACGGCGGCGAGCACGATTGCAGCGGTGGTGTTCTGCAAAGTGATGGAAAAAATGGGGTAAATTACTCGGCCCAGGTACCGTTTACAAAGACATCCGTCTCGCTTCCGTCTTCGTGGATACCCACGATGTGCAGGTCATCCGATCCAACCATGAAGTCAACGTGGATCAGAGAATCATTCACACCTTTTTCGTGAATCTCTTCCTCGGTCATATCCATAAATCCGTCGAGTACCTCAGAGAATCCTGCGCCTGCGGCAACGTGGCAGCATGCGTTCTCATCGAACAGTGTGTTGAAGAACATCAGTCCGGACTGGTTGATCGGGGATTCCTTCGGAACGAGTGCAACCTCGCCGAGCATCGAAGCGCCGTCATCCATGGCGAACATCTTTTTCAGAACTTCCTCGCCCTGCTCTGCGTGGCAGTCAACGACTCTTCCGTCCTTGAAATCAACGGTAAAGTTGTTGATGACCTGTCCGGACCAGCTGAGCGGTTTGGTGGAAACGAGGCGGCCTTCGCATTTGCCGCGCATCGGGCTGGTGAAAACTTCCTCGGTCGGCATATTCGGAACGTAGAAGGTATTGTTCATATGGTTGACATCACCAGCGCCGCTCCATTTTGCGCCCGGGATCAGTTCAACGGTAAAATCAGTGCCGTTTTTGCTGGTGTAGTGCAGTTTATGGAACGCCTGCTCATTCAGCCAGTTGGCTTTCTGGGTCATGCGGTCACAGTGTGCCTGCCAGATTTTTTCTACATCTTCGCCTTCTTTTAAGTACAGGCAGTCAAAAATGGCGTTCCAAAGTTTTTCAACCGCAGTATCCTCAGGCTCGCCCGGGAATACCTTTGCTGCCCATGCCGGTGATGGAGCGGCAACGATCAGCCACTGATGTTTTCCATCGATCTGGTCGCGGTATTTTTTCGTTACTTTTCCGCGCATCTGGCGGACAGTAGAGAGCAGGTCAGCGGAGATGCCGGCAAGCTCGTCCGGATCGGAGGAGTCGATGAAAATGCGGACCGGCAGATCCACGGTCATCTGTTTGAGGCGCTCTTCCTCCCAGGTCTGAACGGTGCCGAGGGTTTCTGCGGATGCATACTGATAATTCAGTTTGTTGATCGGACCGCACTCCCAGATTACTTCAACGTAGCTGGCACCGGCTTTGTAGCACTCTTCGGTAACCATGGTAGCAAGCTGAACCTGGTCAACACCGGTCTGCAGGCGGACACGCTGTCCTTTCTGTACATTTGCGCCGGTTTTTACGATCAGCTCTGCGTATTCTCTTAATTTTGCTTTATTCATGATAAAAATCTCCCTTTTTAAAATTGGAATGGATCGTTAAACGCTCCATAATACGAAACCGGTTCGCCCGCCGAAAGCAGGTGATGGACATCGCCGACGGTCTGGCAGCGGAAGTACACTTCGCCTGGTTTGCGCTCTTCCGTTCCGACGATCGTGACGGAAGTCGGCGCCAGGAACAGGCCCTGCCAGAGCTGTACCGGCGTTGTGTTGAGCAGATGGGACAGCGCGACGCAGGTAACGCCGAGATGGCAGAAGCAGACGATGACAGCTTCGCGGTTCGTTTCGTCCGAAGCGTGATAGCGGTAGCCGTCGCGTACATAACCGTAGCGCGCGAGAAGCGCATCGAGTCCGTCGGTCACAAAGTGGTAATTTTCGTCCATGTTTCCGGTCTGCATGATCGGATTTTTCGTCCAGAGATCATTGTCGTAGAGATCCCGGTTTGCATCGAGCACATCCGGCAGAAAATCCCACGGAATCCGGCGCTTTCCCGTTTCCGGATCAAGGACAGGTGCATCAAACTCCCGCAGCCACGGAAGAATTTCAGCCTCGCGGCCCGCATTTTTCAGTGTGAAAGAAGCCGTATCCTTCGCACGTCCGAGCGGCGAGCAGTAAAAATCGGTGACGTTCCATTTCGCCGTCCGCTTCGAAAGCAGCTCAGCCTCACGCCAGCCCTTTTCAGTCAGCGAATCAATCTCATAATTCGGTTCGCCGTGGCGGATAAAGATAATTTTCATAAGAATTCCTTTCTTCGTATGCCACAAATCGTTTGGTTTATGCATCGAAAAGTCAATTTCAGTTCCGAAAAATCTGTGCCAGAGCACAGAACATTCAGAATTGATGTCACTTAGGTTAGTGTATCATAAATTGTCAAATTTGTGTGAGTTTCTGTGGAAAAAGATGCGACAAATTGGAAGAGCAGCCTGAGAGGAGGAAATCGAGAATAAAACAATTAAAATGATGTTTTTCGTGGTAAAAAAACAATTAAAATAATGGTTTTTCATTTACAAACACATATTTTTATGATTCAATAAAGTAAAAGCCGGGAATCATAAAACTGGAAGGTGAGGTTTATGAAAGAAAAATTATTTATAACGCCAGAATATACAACAGCAGGAGAAATCAAGGAACTTCGGAAGAAACTGCATTTGACACAGAAGGAGTTTGCGGAATTGATCAATTGTTCCAAGCCAACGGTAGAGCGTTGGGAGAGAAGTGAAGAAGTAATTCGCGGACCGATTGTTCTTCTTCTGAAAATGCTGCAAAAATATCCAGAATATGAGCAGGAAGTCAAAGTTCCGGAAAAAATATGGCCGCTCAGAATCTGGTACATGTATGGGCAGGATGTATGTACCTTGATCGACGTGAATGAGCAGGAACGGAAAGTAAAAATAAAAAATTATACAGACAAAATTATGTTTCGTGCGTTCGGAGTTGTGGAAGAACCAGATTATGAACAGTATCTGGAATTTCTGGAGTCGCGGTGCTTTCCGAAAAGCAGAGATAAAATGAAACTGGTATTGAAAGATCTGAGACTGCCGTTTTACGATCCGATCATGATCATAGAGAAGACAGAAGGACGGATGGCGGAAGATGATTTCTGGATTCGAATAGAGAGGTAGGCAGATGGTAGAATTATTTGAGCAGAATATCAGGACGAATGAGCGTCAGTCATCAAAAGGAAACCAGTTAAAATGGGAGAATGAAGGAATCTGGTACAAAGCGGATTATACAGGATATGAGGGATTGGCAGAGTATATGATCTCGCATCTTCTGAAAAAATCAACGCTGGCGGAAGACGAATTTGTATGTTACGATCTGGAAAAAATAAAATATGGAACTGTGATTTATAACGGAGTAAAGAGTAAAAACTTTCTGAAGGAAGACTGGCAGATTATCACTTTAGAGCGGCTGTTTAAAAATTTTTTCGGAGAAAGTCTGTATCAATCCCTGTATAGAATTCCCGAGCATGAAGAACGCTTACGTTTTCTGGTACAGCAGGTGGAACGTATGACAGGACTTCAGAATTTCGGCGTCTATATGAACAAGCTGCTGACGATAGATGCAATTTTCTTAAATGAAGACCGTCATACGCATAACATAGCAGTTCTGATGAATGGAAGAGGTGAGTATGCATACTGCCCGATTTTTGATCATGGGGCAGGAATGCTGTCAGATACAACGATGGATTATCCTTTATCAGGAGATACGTATGCACTGATGGATCAGGTTCAGGCAAAAACAATATGCTGTGAGTTTGATGAGCAATTGGATCTTTCGGAAGCATTATATAAAGGGAATCTGAAGTTTCATTTTACGAAAAAAGATGTGATCGAACTGCTCGCAAATGCAGAGGAGTATCCAGAAGAAATACGAAAACGAGTGGAAACAATTTTATTTGCACAAATGCGAAAATATGCGTATTTGTTTTCAAAGGTGTAGAAGAAACAAGAAGATGCGTATTGCGTTGGCACAGATGAGAAATTCGGGAGATATGCGGGAGAATCTGGAGAAGAGTATAGAAATGATAAGAGAAGCGGCGGATCATCATGCGGATCTGGTTCTGTTTCCGGAAGTTCAGTTGACGGAATTTTTTCCGCAGTATGAAGGGAAAGATGCGGTTCGATATCGTCTTACAATTGATTCGGAAGAGGTACAGAAATTTCAGGAAGTGAGCAGGGAGAGTTCGATTTTTTCGGTGCCGAATATTTATTCAAGATCGAATGTATTACGATAGTTTGTTACTGCCCCTTTAAGAAGAGATGTTGATCAGAGCATATCAATGTCTCTTTTTTTTTTAGAAGAAACAGGCTGCGTAACGCATTTATAAAAAAACAGTAAATTCGCCCACTTAGGACTAGCCGCCGCGGCTGTAGATTGATACAATAAAAGAAATAGGAAATATCGATTTTTTATATAGGAGGAACACGGCGACATGGCGGGATATGTGAGTCTTCAGGATGTAACCAAGACCTATCAAATGGGTGAGGTTACGATCAAGGCTGCGGATGGGATCAGCTTTGATGTGGAAAAGGGTGAGTTTGTGATTGTGGTCGGACCGAGCGGTGCGGGGAAGACGACGGTGTTGAATATCCTCGGTGGAATGGATACGGCGACTTCGGGGAAGGTGCTGGTGGACGGGGCGGAGATCAGTAAGTACCGAGGCAAGAAGCTGATCCAGTACCGGCGGGAGGATATTGGATTTGTTTTTCAGTTTTATAATCTGATGCAGAACCTGACGGCGCTCGAGAATGTGGAGCTGGCGATGCAGATTTGTAAGCATCCGCTGGATGCGTCGGAGGTGCTTGCGGAGGTTGGGCTGGAAGAGAGAATGAATAACTTCCCGGCGCAGCTTTCGGGCGGCGAGCAGCAGCGTGTGGCGATTGCGCGTGCGCTGGCGAAAAATCCGAAACTGCTGCTCTGCGATGAGCCGACCGGTGCGCTCGATTATGTGACGGGTAAAGCGATCTTAAAGCTGCTGCAGGATACCTGCCGGGAGAAGGGGATGACGGTCATTGTCATCACCCACAACTCGGCGCTGACACCGATGGCGGACCGCGTGATCAAAATCCGAAACGGAAAAGTGGCGGGCATGAAAACGAATGAGAACCCGACGCCGGTGGAAGAGATAGAATGGTAGGTGGACGATGAGAGCATTTCGAAAAGACTTTATCCGGGAAATCACAAAGAACAAGGGGCGGTTCCTGTCAGTCTTTTTCATCGTGCTTCTTGGCGCGGCGTTTTTCTCGGGCATCCGGTCGGCGGAAGGAGATATGAAGGTTTCGGCGGACCGGTATTATGATGAAGTAAATTATATGGATTTGAAAGTCCTTGGAACGCAGGGGCTGACGGACGATGATCTGGCGGATATCGCGAAGACGGACGGCGTGAAAGCGGTCTACGGCGGAAAAACGGTGGAAGTGCTGCATGACATCGGTGAGAGCGAGCAGGTTGTGAAACTGATCGCGCTGACGGACGGTGTGAATGAGCCGCGCGTGGTCGAGGGACGGATGCCGGAGAAAGAGGATGAAATTCTTGTTGATACGCAGTTTCTGAAAAGTTCCGGCTGTGAGATCGGGGATCAGGTAACGTTTACTTCGGGAACGGAGGATCCGCTTTCGGATTCGCTGACCGGGGACACGTTTACGATTGTTGGTTCGGCGACGATCCCTTACTATATGGATCTGAACCGCGGAACGGGCTCGGTTGGAAACGGAAGCATCAACAGTTTTGCATTGCTGCTTCCGGAGACATTTACCTCGGATCTCTATACAGAGATTTACGTCCAGGTGGACGGCGCACAGGAAGAGGCGAGCTACAGCGATGCGTATGATGAGACGGTGAAGGCCGTACAGACGAAGATTGAAGCGCTCGAGGATGCGGCGTGCGACCGGCGGTATATGGCAGTCAAAACCGAAGGACAGGAAAAGATCGACGATGCAAAACAGCAGGTCGCTGATGCAGAGCAGAAATTAGCGGACGCAAAAACAGAACTGGATGACGGCACACAGCAGCTTGCCGACGCGAAAGTGACGATTGCGGACAAAGAGCAGGAACTTCTCGACGGCGAACAGACGTTAAAGGACAAAGAACAGGAGCTTCTTGACGGAAAGCAGACGATTGCTGAGAAAGAACAGGAACTCCTTGACGGAAAGCAGACCATTGCAGACAAAGAGCAGGAACTTCTCAGTGCGAAAGCAACCATCGCCGATAAAGAGCAGGAACTGGCATCCGGCAAGGCAACGCTGAAAGACAAAGAGGCGGAACTTGCGAGCGGAAAAGCGACGCTGGAAGCAAAGGCGGCAGAGCTGGAAAGCGGAAAAGCGGAGCTGAATCAGAAAGCCGATGAACTTGCAAGTGGAAAAGCTACACTTGAGGCAAAAGCGAAAGAACTTTCTGACGGAAAAGCACAGCTTACAGAGAAGGAAACAGAGCTTGCATCCGGTAAAAAAGAGTTAGCGGAAAAAATGGCGCAGCTTTCAGCTGCAAAGGCTGAACTGACCCAGAAGCAGACAGAGTTGAATATTGCAAAAGAGCAGCTTTCCGAAAAAGAAACGGAATTGAATACTGCAAAGGAGCAGCTTTCCGCCGCGCGCGAGGAACTGGTCAACAAGAAAGCAGAAACTGCTGCAGGACGTGCACAGTATGAAGCGCAGAAAGCAGCATACGAAGAGCAGAAAAGCCAGTACGAAACAGCAAAAGATCAGTTAGCCCAGCTTGGCGGCCAGCTTTCAGACGTGGAAGCTGCGCAGACAGAAGTGGCAGGGCAGATCGAGGCGATTACGGATCAGCTTGACGGACTGACAGAAGAAGATGAAGCGTATGCATCCCTGTTGGAACAGAAAACTGCGCTGGAAGCAAAGCAGACAGAGTTAGCACAGCAGCTTTCCACGATGCAGGAGCAGAAAACATTTCTGGAACAAAACATCGCAGCGTTTGAAGCAGCAAGCTCTGATGCGGAAGCCCGGCTTGCGGCTGCAGAAGCTCAGATTACCGACGCAGAAAGTCAGCTTGCGGCTGCAGATGCACAATTAACAGAAAAAGAGCAGGAATGCGCCGCAGGCGAGGCACAGATTGCTTCTGCAAAAGAAGAACTGGAAAGCGGCGAAGCTCAGATTACAGAGGCTCTTGCCCAGCTTCAGGATGGAGAAGCACAGGCAGAAGCTTATCAGAAACAGATTGAGGATGGCGAAGCCCGGCTTGCATCCGCCAAAGCAGCGATTGCCGACGGAGAAGCTCAGATTGAGACGAACCGCAGTAAATTAAAAGACGGAGAAACTCAGCTTGCGGTTGCCAGAGCCCAGCTTGCTGATGGGGAACAGCAGATTGCATCGTACCGACAGACGATTCAGTCGGGTGAGGCCCAGCTTGCCGCTGTAAAGCAGACCATTGCCAATGGAGAAAGTCAGCTCGCCGAAGCGAAACAGTCGATCGCCGACGGCGAAACCCAGTTAGCAGAAGCAAAGCAGACAATCGCCGATGGAGAAACTCAGCTCGCCGAAGCGAAGCAGACGATTGCAGACGGTGAAACCCAGCTTGCCGGCGCGAAACAGGAAATTGCCGACGGAAAAATCTCCCTTGCGGATGCGAAACAGGAAATTGCTGATAAAGAAAAAGAACTTGAGGACGGCAAAGCCGAATACGAAAAAGCAAAAGCCGACGCCGAGCCGGAGATCGCGGATGCGAAGCAGGAGATTACCGACGGCGAAAAAACACTCGCCGACCTGAAAAAACCAACGTGGTATGTCTGGGGACGGGATAAGGTAACGTCAACCGAAAGCTTTGGCCAGGACGCCGGCCGTATCTCGAATATCGGAAAATTCTTCCCTGTCATTTTCTTCCTCGTGGCCGCGCTCGTCAGCCTCACGACGATGACGCGAATGATCGAGGAACAGCGTCAGCAGATCGGAACGTTAAAAGCCCTCGGCTATTCCGACGGCGTGATCGCCTTTAAATATTTCGCATACGCGATGCTCTCCACCGTATCCGGCGCTCTTGCGGGCGTGGTGGTTGGAGAAAAAATCCTGCCCTGGGTTATTATGAATGCCTACGGCATGCTGTATACCGGACTCCCGTATTACATGACCCCTCTGAACTGGGAGCAGGGAGGCCTTGCGATTCTGGCGAGTGCAGCCTGCACCGGCGTGGCGACGATCGCGGCATGCTACAAAGAACTCGCCGCAGGTCCGGCAGAGCTGATGCGGCCGGAAGCACCGAAAAACGGCAAACGGATTTTCCTGGAACGCATCGGCGTACTCTGGAAACATCTGAACTTTACGCAGAAATCAACCGTGCGGAATCTGGTGCGGTATAAAAAACGATTCTTCATGACCGTTATCGGAATCGGCGGATGCATGGGTCTGATCCTCGTCGGTTTCGGCCTTCAGGATTCCATCACCGCGATTGCGAAAAACCAGTTCGTCAGCCTCTTCACCTATCAGGCGAATGCTGTGCTGAATTCAGATGTGGATGAATCCGAAAAAGAAGCATTGCAGACCGATCTGGAAAACTACAGCGGCATCGATGAGCTGCTGGAAATGTACTGCCAGAACATCGAACTGCAGACCGACAAAAAGACCGTGGATGCAGTGCTTGAAGTGCCGAAAGAACTGACGAATTTCAATGACTTCTATGCCTTCCGAGACCGGAAAAGCGGAGAAGTTTACGAATTCCCGACCGACGGCGGCGCAGCCATCAGCGAAAAGACAGCAACGATGCTCGGCGTAAAAGCAGGCGACACGGTTCAGCTGAAAAAAGGCGACGATATTGTGGACGTAAAGATTTCGATCATCGTCGAAAACTACGTGCGCCATTACCTGTATCTGGCCCCGGATCTCTACGAGGAGCTGTTCGGCGGAGCGCCGGATTACAACCAGCTTCTGATGAAATATCAGGACACGTCGAGCAATTATGAGACAGCACTCGGAGAAAAAATCATGACGTACGACGGTGTAGCGGCAATCTCGTTCACATCCGACCTGATTGATCAGATTGACAACATGCTTCGTTCCCTCGACATCGTCATCGTGGTGCTGATCGTATCGGCGGGCCTGCTGGCGTTTGTGGTGCTGTACAACCTGAACAACATCAACATCACCGAACGTCAGAGAGAGCTGGCGACGCTGAAAGTGCTCGGCTTTTTCGACGGCGAGGTGGCATCGTACGTGTACCGTGAAAACATGGTGCTGACATTGTTCGGCATTATCGCGGGCATGGGAATCGGAACGTTTTTACATCATTATGTAATTCAGACCGTTGAGGTCGATATGATGATGTTCGGACGAAACGTATTCCCGCGGAGCTACGGCTGGAGCGCCCTCATTACCCTGGTGTTTGCCCTGTTCGTCAACTTTATGATGTTCTACCGGTTAAGAAAGATTGATATGATTGAATCGCTGAAAAGCGTGGAGTAAACAACAGAAAAAGGCCGTCCGCGGTGATGCAGAGAATCTGCAGAAACCGTGGGCGGTTTTTTCATTTTGAAAGTGAAATATGAGCCGGAATGCTTGTTTTTTCAGACATTTCGTTGTATAAAAAAGATAAGGGTTTTTATCAGAACAGAATCGAAAAACAAAGAGTAAAGGGGATTTTTGCAAATGGGAACAACAGAAACGAAAAAAATGAGAGTCGGCGTTGTCGGCTGCGGAGCGATCAGTGATATTTATCTGACGAACATGATTCATAACTTTGAGAATCTTGAGGTAGCAGCATGCTGCGCAGGCCATCTTGAACATGCGAAAAAGAAAGCAGAGCAGTATGGCATCAAGGGCTGTACCTACGAGGAAATTCTGGCAGACCCGTCGATTGAAATGGTAGTCATTCTGACACCGGCACCGACCCACGAGGGGCTGATCCGTCAGGCACTGGAAGCCGGAAAACACGTTTACACCGAAAAAACAATGACCCTTGCACCGGAGACGGCAGCGAAACTGATCGAGCTGGCAGAGGAAAAACATCTCTATCTCGGTTCCGCACCGGACACCTTCCTTGGATCGGCACTGCAGACCGCGAGAAAAGCGATTGACGATGGGCTGATCGGCGAGGTGACATCTTTCGAAGCATGCGCAAACCGCGATCTTGATTTGCTGACCAGCATGTTTGGTTTTCTTCGGATGCCGGGCGGCGGAATCTGCTATGATTTCGGTGTTTATTATCTGACGGCAATTGTGAGTCTTTTTGGTCCGGTGGATCGCGTTGTATCGTCCGTGCGAAACCTTGCGGCGAAGCGTGAGAACATCATTCCGGGCAGCCCGGAATACGGACAGGAATTTGACTATACAAACGAAAGCCAGGTCTTTACCATTCTGGAAATGGAGAATGGTGTGACCGGTACATTCTGCGTCAATGGCGACAGCGTCATCAATGATCAGGCAATATTCACTATTTACGGCAAAAAAGGTATCTTAAAGCTTGTTGATCCGAATAATTTCGGCGGTGATGTTGTCTATATTCCGGGTGTAAAAGACTGGACACAGCAGGCTGTTCCGGAAGTGCTGGATTATGGCTTTGCCTACAGCGAAAACAGCCGCGGCCTCGGTCCGTCCGAGATGGCAGAAGCAATTGCAGAGGGCAGACTAAACCGTGCGAATGCCAAAATGGCATACCATGTACTGGATGTGATTGATCAGATTATGAAGAGCGCAAAATCGGGCGCATTTGAGAAGGTTCCGTCCACCTGCGAGAGACCGGCGGCACTGCCGGTACCGGAAAAAGAGCAGTAAAAATAAGGAGTATTTATGGAAATATATAAATTACAGCAATTGCTGTCGGAAATGTCTTTACAGGAAAAAATAGGACAAATGGTGCAGCTGACCGGTGCATATTTTGATAAGGATGCGGTACTGACCGGTGTTGTCGGAGAACAATTACCGCCGGAATGGATAATCCGGTATGCGGGTTCTGTGCTGGGGGTAATTGGCAAAGAAAAAATATATGACATTCAGAGCAAATATATGGAACAACACCCACATCATATTCCTCTTATCTTTATGGCGGATGTGATCCATGGATGCCGGACAATTTTTCCGATTCCGTTGGGACAGGTCTGTTCCTTTCATCCGGAGCTGGTTTCCGAGGCTGCGTCGATAGCTGCCTCGGAAGCCTCTTCTGAAGGGCTTAAAGCAACATTTTCTCCTATGATTGATGTTTCAAGAGATCCGCGTTGGGGAAGAATGATGGAGTCTTTTGGAGAAGACCCGTATATGAACGGAATTATGGGAAAAGCAATGGTAGATGGCTATCAGCAGAAAAGCGATCAGGGAGTAGCAGCGTGCCTGAAGCATTTTGCAGGTTACGGAGCAGTGAATGCAGGGCGGGAATACAATGATGTTGAAATATCCCAACGGACATTTCTGGAGCAGTACGTAAAGCCTTTTTGTATGGCATTAAAGGCAAAGCCTGCTATGGTTATGACTGCATTTCATGCAATAGATAGAAAACCGATCAGTGGAAATAAAAAACTCCTCAGGGAGCTTTTACGGGATAAAGAAGGTTTTGATGGAACTGTTATTTCAGACTGGGGATCGATCGGGCAGCTGGTGGAACAGGGAGTGGCAGCTGATATGGAAGAAGCTGCGGTTCAGGCTGCAGAAGCCGGTGTGGATATTGATATGATGAGTCCTGCTTATATGTTTTGGCTGGAAAAGCTGGTGGAAAACGGGAAGATTCCGGAATCGCTTATTGATGAGAGTGCATTCCGGGTTCTGACGATGAAAAACCAGCTGGGTCTTTTTGAAAATCCGTTTGCAGGACTTGGAAAGAGTGAAAAACTTACTCCGTATCATCGGGCAAAAGCATATGAACTGACCAGCGAAAGCTGCGTCCTTTTAAAAAATGAAAAAATATTGCCTCTGTGCCAGAAACAGAGGGTGATCTGGGCCGGACCTTATGTGACATCAAAAGAATTTTTGAGTCGCTGGTCAATTTTTGGTGAACACGAGGCAGTTGAAACCATAGAGGATATTCTTCAAAAGAAGCAGATAAAGGCGGAATGTATTCCGGGCTGCAGAATGCTTTCGGATGAAGAGTGTAAGATATGGCAGGTGGAACCGGAGCGGTTCGATGAGTCAGGGAATGAACGGTGGCTGGAAACGATAACCGGGGATGATACTGTTGTATGTGTGTTGGGGGAACATGAGTCTCAGTCGGGAGAGGCGGCCAGCAGAGCGTTTCTGACCCTGCCGGAAGAACAGCAGTTGTTTTTTGAGAGAATAGCAAAGCGCACCAGAAATATTGTAACTGTGGTAATCACAGGAAGACCGCTGGATCTGCGAAGAATATCCGAAAAATCCAGGGCTGTTATTATGGCATGGAGACCCGGAACTATGGGAGCGGAAGCAGTGGTAGACATTGTATACGGAAGAACCAATCCTTCCGGAAAACTGGCTGTAAGTATCCCATGGTGTGTGGGACAGGTGCCGGTGAGCTACTGGGATATAAAAACAGGACATATTTATGATGCCGATCATCCGGAGAACCGTTTCAGCAGCAGATATATGGACATTCCCAATACTCCGTTATATCCGTTTGGCTTTGGAATGTCTTATACAGAATTTAATATTTCGGATATTGAGGTACAGGCAGGACCGGATAAAAGAGTTCATGTACATTGTAAGGTAAGTAATACAGGTAAGGTTGCGGGGGCAGAGATAGTGCAATGTTATTATGAAACGTTATGTTCATCTGTAGTACGTCCGAGAAAAGAGCTTGTTCGCTTTCAGAGGGTATTCCTGGAACCGGGAGAAAAGAAAACGGTAGATTTCTCTATAGATCGGGAAGAATTTTCTTATTACGATGAAAATATGGAAATCGTCTGCAGCCAGATGAAGCTTCGCATTAGCATTGGAAACAGCAGTGATCATGAATGGGGAAATAGTGTTATATCTGTTTAGCGGGGAGGACACGGCTGGAATGTGTGGAGACCATGCCGAATTTATAGCCTATTTCTGATAGGATTGCAGGTACATCTGACGGAAGTCGGTAGGGCTTACATTTTTTGATTTCAAAAAGACTCTGTTAAACGTAGAAATACTGTTAAAACCGGATTCGAGCGACACTTCGGTGATCGTGAGATCCGGTTTTTTTAACAGGTTTTCGGCGATATGGAGCCGTTCCCTGGTGACGAAATCCGTGAAGGAGAGACCGGTGTATGCGCGGAACAGCTTGGAAAAATGGCAGCGGGAGAATCCGGCGACTTTTGATGCTTCTTCCAGGGAAACCGGTTCGGTGCAGTGACTTGAGATCCAGGTACATGCAGCAACCATCTGGCGGTGTACCTGTGCGGAATGGCCTGTTTTTTGCGGTGCGGCAGTTTCGGTCGGCACGGAGAGATTTTCGCCGAGCAGAATAAAAAACTGATATAGCAGAACGCATCCGCGCAGTTCAGAAAAACTGATACCGGAGAGGGAGAGCCTGCGAAGCTCTGTCAGAAATCCGCGAAGCTTTTCGATTTCCGGGAAGTTGTTCGCATTCAGAAGACGAATCTGATAAAAAAGATAAGCAACAGACTGGAAATCCACGCGTTTTTCCAGAAAATCTGCATCGAGCTGAAGCATGATCAGGCGATGTTCTCTGTTGGTTGTGGAAACAGCGTGCAGCTCGCCGGGCCAGATAAAGAGAAGATCACCGGGCTTCAGCGGAAAGGTTTCTCCGTTTACTTCATAGATAATGCCGTCATCCTGTGCAAGCACAATTTCAATATAGTGATGCCAGTGCAGACCGAAATAGGCGGGGACATGCGAAATGGAGATATCGTAAACATAGCTGTTGGCAAAATGATTGTTTTCGAAAAAAGAAGTCGAATCGTTTTTCATGGCAAGAGAATCCTCCGTATCTGATAAACAGTATTATACAACAAAACAGAAAAGAAATATAGAAAAAATCGAAATATCTGGGCAATGATCGGCAATATATAAGTAGTGTTTTACCAGAATCTGTATTATGGTTAAGATATGAAAATTGTGAAGATCGGCAGAAATCGGAAAAAGAGGGATGCGGTTTTGGCAAAAATTCACAAAAAAAATGATAAAAAGTTATGAAAAGTGAAAAAGTGGGAGGTAAGCAAAAAATGCAGATTTATGTAGATGGAAATGCTGTGCGAAGCGGAAACGGGCAGAAGGAATATCCATTTCAGACGATTTCCGAGGCGGCAAAAATCGCAAAGCCCGGCGACGAGGTGCTTGTAGCACCTGGCGTATACCGGGAATATGTGGATCCGGCGAATGCAGGTTGTGAGGACGCAAGAATTGTGTACCGTTCTGTGGAACCGGGAAAAGCTGTGATTACCGGTGCGGAAATTGTGGATAACTGGGAGCATTTGGAAGGTGATGTGTGGACAGCGCGCGTTTCAAACGGACTGTTTGGGGATTACAATCCATACACGACTCTGGTCAGCGGCGACTGGTTTATCGCATCCTACACGGCGCACACCGGAGAAGTGTATCTGAACGGAAAATCCATGTACGAGGTGACGAGCCTGGACAAGGTAAAAAAGCCGGAGATTTACAAAAAATCCTGGGATCAGGCATTCACGGTTTACACCTGGTATGTGGAGCAGGATGAAGAGAAGAATGAGACTGTTTTCTATGTGAATTTCCAGGGGAAAAACCCGAATGAAGAAACGGTGGAAATTAATGTGCGTGAGAATTGCTTTTATCCATCGAAGGAGGGCATCGGTTACATCACGCTGTCCGGCTTTGTTGTAAAACAGGCGGCAACCCAGTGGGCTCCGCCGACGGCATATCAGGAAGGTATGGTTGGCCCGCACTGGTCAAAGGGATGGATCATCGAGGATTGTGAAATTTCAGATTCGAAGTGCTCAGGCATTTCCCTTGGAAAATACAGACAGCCGAACAATGATAATAAATGGCTCAAATGGAAATTCAAGGATGGCACACAGACGGAGCGTGACTGTATCTGCCAGGCGCAGCGGGAGGGATGGACGAAGGAAAATATCGGAAGTCATATCATCCGCCGGTGCAACATCCATGACTGTGGACAGACGGGTATTGTAGGTCACTTAGGTGGTGTATTCTCGATCATTGAGGACAATCACATTCACCATATCAACAACAAACAGAACCTTGCGGGTGCAGAGATCGGCGGTATCAAGATGCATGCGGCAATCGATGTGATCATTCGAAGAAACCACTTCCATCACTGTACGAGAGGTCTCTGGCTCGACTGGCAGGCACAGGGAACACGCGTTACGCAGAACCTGTTCCATGACAATACGCTGCCGAACGAGGAAAATGCAAATCCGGAGGGGATGGACGGCATCGGCGAGGATATCTTTATTGAAATTTCCCACGGACCGACGCTGGTGGACAATAACGTACTGCTTTCGGACCGCGCTATGAAGCTGGCAACACAGGGTGTTGCGGTAGTACATAACCTGATTGCAGGATCGTTTACTGCTGTCGGCCGTGGTGTCAACAATGGCTCCGACAAGCTGCCGTCGCCGCGCTACACACCGTACCATGTGCCGCATCGCACGGAGATCAACGGATTTATGACAGTTCTTCACGGTGACTGCCGGTTCTACAATAATATCTTTATCCAGAAGCCGGTTCGTGCGGGAATGGAAGAAATCCGTAAACTGACCGGGGATAATGACTGGGATGACGGAAATCTGACAGCAGGAACCGCGCCGTACAGCGGATATCCGACGCTGGAGGAGTACGTGGCAAGATTTGAGGGCTACTGCGGAATGGGCTCCGGAAAGTCACCGGATCTGTATTACGAGAAGCTGCCGGTATGGCTTGGCGGCAACGTTTACTTCAATGGGGCGAAGCCGGCAGAGCAGGAACAGGACGCTGTAGTGGATACCGAGCATGAAATTACCATCGGCGTGAAAGAAGAGAACGGAAAATGGAAACTGGAGACCAATGTTTACGATTATCTGCCGCAAAATTCCTGTGCAGTGATCTCAACGGAGACGCTTGGCATGGCATTTGAGCCGGAACAGAAATATGAAAATCCGGACGGAACGCCGATTGTGTTCCGGTATGATTATTTCGGAGGCAACAGAGACATTCATCCGCTGCCGGGCCCGTTTGCATCAAAAGAGGCTGCGGAAGAAGCATTATCATAAAGAAATTCTATAGACCCGCAAAAAAAAGCACAAAAAATTCAGCGCGCAGAGCGTGAATGATTGCGTCACAGCCTTTTTTTCAGTGTTTTCGGGTTTTACTATAACAAAAAAGGAGCATAGAGAAATGATTTACTATGTCAACAATTTCGCTCCGAAGAATGGAAACGGAACAAAAGAGATGCCGTTTAAGTATATCAACGATGCGGCAAAAATTGCAAAAGCAGGAGATGAAGTTCTGGTTGCACCTGGTATCTACCACGAATATGTCGATCCGGTCAACGGCGGAACCGAGGATGCGAGAATCGTCTATAAGAGTGAGAAGCCGCTCGGCGCAAGGATCACCGGTGCGGAAACGATGAACGACTGGGAGCATTACAAAGATAATGTGTGGGTATGCCGCGTAGACAACGGAGTCTTTGGCAATTATAACCCATACACGACAATGATCGGCGGCGACTGGTATTTTGCACCTGTAGTACGCCATACCGGCGCGGTTTATCTGAATGACCGCCAGTTATACGAGACAGAGACGCTCGAGGAGTGTATCAAAGGGGAGGTTTATCCGCCGTCCTGGGAGCCGGAGTGGTCGGTTTACAAATGGTATACCGAGCAGGACAAAGAGAAAAATCAGACGGTTATCTACGCAAACTTCCAGGGCAAAAATCCGACGGAGGAAAAAGTAGAAATCAACGTGCGCCGGAACTGCTTTATGCCGTCAAAAACGGGCGTAAACTACATCACGTTCAGCGGATTTGATGTCAACAAGGCAGCAACGACATGGGCGCCGCCGGCTGCTTATCAGGACGGTATGATCGGTCCGCACTGGTCGAAGGGATGGATTATTGAGGACTGTGAGGTCAGCAACAGCAAGTGCTGCGGTATTTCTCTCGGAAAATATTACGACCCGGAGAACGATCATTACTTTACCAGAAAACACGTAAAGAGCCCGACCCAGATGGAGCGTGATGCTGTCTGCCGCGGCCAGTATCATGGATGGACGAAGGAGAACATCGGAAGCCATATCATCCGCCGCTGCCACATCCATCACTGTGAGCAGACCGGTATCGTCGGACGGATGGGCGGTGTGTTCAGTATTATCGAGGACAACCACATTCACAACATCAACAATATGCAGCAGCTTGGCGGGGCCGAGATTTCCGGTATCAAGATGCATGCGGCGATCGATGTTGTGATGAGAAGAAACCACATTCATCATTGTACGATGGGTATCTGGTGCGACTGGGAGGCACAGGGAACGCGCCTGACCCAGAACCTGCTGCACGACAACTGCCCGCCGGCGGGAACACCAAAGGCAGAGGGCGCAATGATGAGTCAGGATATTTTCATCGAGGTTGGCCATGGCCCGACACTGATCGATAACAACATTATGCTCTCCCCGGTCAGCGTTCGTATGGCGACCGATGGTATTGCCTGCGTGCACAATCTGATGCTTGGCTCACTGACAGCAGTCGGCGGCGGAACAGGAGACCGCTACACGCCGTATCACATCCGTCACCGTACCGAGGTTGCCGGATTCATGACATTCCTGCATGGCGATGACCGGTTCTACAACAACATCTTTATCCAGAATTACCCGGTGGAGGAAACAGCAACGGTTGAGGACATGGGCTTCAAGATGGAGGATAATCAGGAGGTCGGAACACATGTGTTCGACGAGTATCCGACCTACGACGAGTGGATCAGCCACTTTGAACTGGACAAACCGGCCGACATGCGTAAGCTGGAGCCGTATCACAATAAGTGCCATCTGCCGGTTTGGGTAAACGGAAATGCTTACTTCAACGGAGCAAAGGCGTGTGTGAATGAAAAAGAGAATCTTGTAGATAACGAGAACCAGGTTAAGGTGGAACTTGTGGAAAAAGACGGTCATTATTCCATCAAGACGAATGTGTATGATTTCCTGAAGGATTTCCGGACAGGAATCATCAACAGCGATATTCTGGGATATGCCTTTGAGCCGGAGCAGAGATTCGAAGATCCGGACGGAAGCACGATTGTTTTCGATCAGGATTATCTTGGCGAGCACCGCGGCGTGGCAGCAATGCCGGGACCGTTTGCAGACGGAGCTGAGGCCGAGAAGGTTCTGTGGTAGATGAAATCAGAAATTATTGATTGATACGAAAAAAAAACAGGGCGCTGTGCAGGAAATGGCACAGCGCCCTGTTTTGGTAAAAGGAAAATCAGGATGCCTTCGCAGAATCTTCTGCTGTCGGCATTTTTTCGTATAAGATTTTCAGTACAATCGGTGTTGCAATACTCGAGAAGAGAATCAGCAGAATCACGGCACTGAAGAAATCGCCGGATAAAAAGCCTGCATTCAGACCCTTTTGCGCGACGATCAGACAGACTTCACCGCGGGTCATCATACCGACACCGATTTTCAGGCTGTCGCCCCAGGTAAAGCCGCATCCCTTTGACATCAGGCCACAGCCGATGATTTTTGCGGCAAGGCCGACGATAACGAAACAGATGGCAAAGAGTACGAATTTCTCGTTCATGCCGCTGAGTGTTGTTTTAAGTCCGATACTTGCAAAGAAAATCGGCCCGAAAATCATATAGGAGCTGATATCCATTTTTTCTTCGATATAATCGGAAGAATCGAGGGAACACAGGATAACGCCCGCAACGTATGCGCCGGTAATATCGGCGATGCCAAAATATTTTTCGGAAATGTAGGACAGTCCGAAGCAGAGTGCAAGACCCAGAATCGGGAGACGGCGGGTGTGCGGAAATACGGAGTTCATGCGGTTGAACAGCTTAAAGCAGAGAAAACCGAGCACAATCGCAAGGGCAAAAAACAGAATGGTGGAGGCTGCTACTTTCAGCGGATTGGATGTCGGATCCTTAAAACCGATGACAACGGTCAATACAATGATACCAATGACATCGTCGATGATGGCTGCGTTTAAGACGGTTGTTCCAACCTCTGTTTTCAGTTTGCCGAGCTCTTTTAAGGCCTGTACGGTGATGCTGACCGATGTCGCAGTCAGAATAACACCAATAAAAACAGCGTGGTAAAATTCTTCCGTTCCGACAGCAGAGAAGCCATAAAAGCTCATGTATAAGATGGCTCCAAGAACGAGAGGAACAAAAACACCGGCACAGGCGATCAGCAGGGATTTCACTCCGGTGCGGAGCAGATCCTTCAGGCTGGTGCCAAGACCTGCGGAGAACATCAGCAAAATGACACCGATTTCCGCCATCTGTGCGAGAAAGTCAGACTGCTGAACGAGTCCCAGCACACTGGGTCCAAGGACAATACCTGCAATCAGCTCACCCACAACCTGCGGAGCCTTGCATTTTCTGGCAAGAATACCAAACAATTTTGCGAATACGATAATGATTGCCAGGTCTTTTAAAATGACATACGTATCCATGAAAAAGATACCCCCTTTTATGAATTTTATGTATGTGTCGGCAGCTTGAAAGAGCAATGCCGGAGTTTGATACGCATACATTTTCAGTATAGCAAAAGTTGAGAAAAAATACTATCTACAGATGAAAAAATTGAGAAAAAACAGTAACTATTCAGAGCCATGCGAAATGGAAGAAAAAGTGCGAATCATGCTTGCATGAATGAGCGGTTTTTCAGGAATTCCATATGGCGAGAAGTAACATCGAAATACAGCGTAAGCGGAATCGAGGTGGAGCTTTGAATGGTTACAAATATGGGATCAAGACGAAAAGATAGGTAGAAAAGAGCGTGCGAACATAGTATGATCAAAGTAGCAAATAAATTTTACACGGAGTTCAAAAAGCGGGATCAAAGAAAAAACGAAAGGGGAAATAAAAAATGAGAGTTGGGAACGTGAAAGAAATTGTATTTTCCAAAGATCCAAAACAGATGAACTGGCTGCAAAACGGTGTGCGTTTATTGTCGATCACCAGCAGTATCATGGAAAGATCAAAGAACTGCAGGGCGCCTATCTGCCGTATGATAACGAAGAAAAAATTCTCGTCTGCACGCCGGAAAATGATTTCAACGCCGGAAGAGAGCGTACCGGAATGGGCGTGCTGATTGCGCGGGCGCTGCAGCAGAATCTTTTAAAAGACCGGGAAAAAGCGGAGCCGAGCAGCAGATCGCCGTTCTCGAACTCTTCGACGGCCAGCAGCCGGATTACCATCTGCATGAAACGGCAATCCGCCACTGGGACGGCTACTGGTTCGGAAAACGCAGAGTATTCGGTGACACTTTCCCACACTACTGGAGCGCCGAAAACGGCCGGACCTTCAAACGCTATGCCCGCCTGACCGAAGACAAAGAATATAATATCCGCGGTGAGCATTCCCTGCGCGGCGTGCTGTCCATGTTCTTTGAAGACGGTACAGCGATCTGCGCGTATTTGTATCCGTATTCCGTCAACGGACAGAAAACCGATTTTGCAGATCCGTATGCCAATGACCAGGATTGGGGACTGTGCATGAATCTGGAATAAAGAACGACCAGAACCTTCAAACTGAAATCATACAGAGTGATTCAGTTTGGAGGTTTTTTGGATTTGTATTGACATAATATATATCGTGATATATACTTAGAGCATGAAAGGAGGGATAGCATATGACGACTGCAAAATTATTCGAAAATGGAAGAAGTCAGGCTGTCAGACTTCCAAAAGAATGCAGATTTTCCGGCGATGAGGTGGCGATTAATAAGGTAGGCGATGTTGTGATTTTAATGCCGAAGGGGAATAAATGGGCGGGATTTATGAATGGCCTCAGCCTCTTTGATGAGGATTTTATGAGCGAAGGACGCGAACAGCCCGCAGCACAGGAGAGAGAACCCTTATGAAATATATGCTGGATACAAATATCTGCATTTATGTAATCAAACACAAGCCGGAAGCGGTGATAAAGAGATTTTTCATGCATGATCCGAGGGAACTGTGTATTTCATCTATTACGTATGCGGAATTGATGTATGGAGTGGAAAAGAGCCAGAAAGTTGACAAAAATCGTCTTGCCATGATGTTGTTTCTTTCACCGATTACGATATTAGATTTTAGTGCAAGAGCAGCGGAAGAGTATGGGAAAATCAGAGCGGATCTTGAAAAACAGGGAACACCAATAGGTCCACTGGATATGCAGATCGCAGGACATGCAAAGGCAGAAGAATTGATACTTGTGACAAATAATACGAGAGAATTTCTTCGGGTAAAAGATTTAGAAGTAGAGGATTGGACAATCGAATAACTGATACTTAAAGAAAAATTTGCAAAGGTCATCTTTGCGAATCAGAATGTAGACAAAGCCCTGCTCCCAGAAACTGAGAAATAAAAAATGTTGACGAAAAAAAAGAAATTTGATAAACTGAAAAAAATAAAAGGGAGTAGCTAGCCAACCGTGTTCACTTCTTCGTCAGTACAGCTATTGATATTCAATAACTCGGAAAGTGATTAAATAGCGAGACTTTTACTGTAAATGCAGTAGGAGTCTCTTTTTTTATGCCTATAACACCTGCTGCAAAGAATGCAAAAGAAAGAGAGGATGATACGTATGATGTTACAGGCAGGAATTTTGATAGTGGGTTTCCTTTTTCTGGTAAAAGGAGCAGACTGGTTTGTGGAAGGGTCTGCAAGCATAGCAAGAAAGTTTGGAATTCCCCAGCTGATTATCGGACTTACCATTGTTGCAATGGGAACGAGTATGCCGGAGGCTGCTGTGAGTATTACCGCAGCGATGCAGCAAAATGCAGGAATTACGATAGGAAATGTGGTTGGAAGCAATATTTTGAATATTTTTATTATTCTCGGACTTACGGCATTGATAACAAATGTGGCAATACAAAGGTCTACCTTGTTTTATGAAATACCGTTTATGATGTTTGTTACGGTAGTTTTAATGATATGCGGAATGACAGGAGGAAAAGTAACGTTTGCCGAGGGCATAGTCTTATGGGTACTGTTTCTTGTATATCTTGGCTATTTGTTTGTAATGTCGAAAAAAGGGGAAAATCCGGAAGAGGAGGAAGCGAAAAATTATCCTGTCTGGAAATGTCTTCTTTTGATGGTGGCAGGCGGCGTCCTGGTTGTAAAAGGAAGTGATTTTGCCGTCAGCGGGGCAACCGAGATTGCACGATACTTTGGAATGAGTGAGCGTTTTATCGGACTGACGATTGTTGCTCTCGGAACATCTCTTCCGGAGCTGGTAACATCTGTGACAGCAGCAAAAAGAGGAAATGCAGGGATTGCAATCGGAAATATTGTCGGAAGCAATATTTTTAACATTTTATTTGTAATTGGAACAGCAGCACTGATCTGTCCGGTGCCATTTGAAACTAAATTTATCGTAGACACAGGAATTGCAATTCTGGCAGGTCTGGTTTTATGGATTGGGACGTACAAGAACAGGGAATTACGGAAAACGTGTGGTGTCGTTATGCTTTTATGTTATGCAGGATATTTCGCATATTTATGTGTGGTATAAGATGAACCATTTTTGATGAAAACAGTATTTAAGCACCGACCATTTGGCCGGTGCTTTTGAAGTGCATTCAAAGCCATGCGAAACGGAAGAAAAAATCAAAAATCATGCTAAAATCTTGCTTCAGGAGGCGGAAAACAGTACCAAAAAGTACAACAATTTTCTGAAAAACATGCTATAATCTGATTAAAGTAGAAAAAAGCGGAGAGTAGAAATGAAAAAATTACCAGAATCAGAACAGGAAATTATGATGATTGTATGGGAATATGCGGAACCTGTCAGCCGATTTCAAATTGAAGAGAAATTGAATGTAGAGAAAAACATTGCACCGAGTACCATTTTAACATTGCTTACTCGTTTGGAAAAAAAAGGGTTTATTCAAAAAGTGAAGAATGGGAAATCAAATCTTTATG
>OIYO01000620.1_pt1 | contig 26981 bp, 17 predicted proteins | sample 1588191 | NCBI WGS metagenome assembly OIYO01 (sample SAMN03283275) | human gut metagenome | biome: human-associated habitat; material: feces | host: Homo sapiens | place: Peru | collected 2012 | reverse complement strand
GCATCTGCATTTTCACCTGTGTGTAGCCCCGCTCTTTCCGAAGCTCCCGCAATCTGCTCATAAAATCACCATGATTATTATGGCAAATTGTCCTATTACAATTAGGATAATATTGTCCTATAACTCCCCGCAGGCGGCGGACACCTGATAAAAAAATGCTGCGGCAGAAGCCGCAGCATTTTTTTATTCTTTATTTTCCTCCTCCGGCTCCTCGGGCTTCTCCTCCGCCGGTTTGTCCTCCGGCTGGTCGAAGTCCGGCATGGGCACCGGCTCGGACACGATGTTGATGTGCTTGGCGGGCGCTTCGATGGTCTCCGGCATGCTGGGACGGAAGGCGGGCTGGCTGCTCTTGCTGGCGCCGTAGTTGTCCACCGTCTCCGGGTCGCGGCCCTCGATGATGGCCATCATCTCCTGTCCGGTGATCGTCTCCTTCTTCAGCAGGTACGCGGCGATCTTGTCCAGCAGCTCCCGGTTCTCCCGCAGGATGGCCTTGGCCTCCTCGTGGCACTGGCGCAGGATCTTGATGGTCTCCCGGTCGGCGGCGGCATACGTCTCCTGGGCGCAGGACATGGAGTATCCGCCGTCCAGATACTGGCTCTGCACCGTGCCCAGCGCCATCATGTCGAACTCATCGCACATGCCGAACCGCGCCACCAGATTCCGCGCCATCTCCGTGGCGCGCTCGATGTCGTTGGCGGCGCCGGAGGTCATGGTGTTGCACACCACCTCCTCGCTGGAGCGTCCGGCCAGCAGGGTGCGGATCTCGGCGAGGATGTCCTCCTTGGACATGAGGAACTTCTCCTCCTCCGGCAGATGCAGCGTATAGCCCAGCGCACCCTGGGTGTGGGGCACGATGGTGATCTTGCTGACGGGCTGGGCATTCTTCTGCTTGGCCGCCACCAGCGCGTGACCCACCTCGTGGTAGGCGATGATGCGCTTCTCCTCCTCGGTGATGACGGTGCCCTTCTTCTCCGAACCGGCGATGACCAGCTCAAAGGACACCAGCAGGTCGTTCTGGTTCACGGCCTTGCGGCCCTTGCGCACGGCCCGCAGGGCCGCCTCGTTCACCAGGTTGGCAAGGTCCGCACCCACCGCGCCGGCGGTGGCCTGGGCGATCTTTCTCAAGTCCACATCGTCGCTGAGCTTGATCTTACGGGTGTGCACCTTCAGGGTATCCAGTCTGCCCTGGAGGTTGGGCCGGTCCACAATAATCCGCCGGTCAAAGCGGCCGGGGCGCAGCAGGGCCTTGTCCAGGATCTCCGGGCGGTTGGTGGCCGCCAGGCACACGATGCCCTTGGAGGGCTCGAAGCCGTCGATCTCGTTGAGCAGCTGGTTCAGGGTCTGCTCCTGCTCGGAGTTGTTGCCGTAGCGATTGTCCCGGGAGCGGCCCACCGCGTCGATCTCGTCAATGAAGATGATGCAGGGAGCCACCTTGGCGGCCTCCTTGAACAGGTCCCGGACCCGGGACGCGCCCACGCCCACGAACATCTCCACAAAGTCCGAGCCGGAAATGGAGAAGAACGGCACGCCCGCCTCGCCCGCAACTGCCTTCGCCAGCAGGGTTTTGCCCGTGCCGGGCGGGCCGATGAGCAGCACGCCCTTGGGGATGCGCGCGCCCATGTCGATGTACGCCTTGGGGTTGCGCAGGAAGTCCACCATTTCCTTGAGTTCTTCCTTCTCTTCCTCCGCGCCCGCGACATCGGCGAACGTCACCTTGTTCTTGTTCGGGTCATGGATGCGCGCCCGGCTGCGGCCGAAGTTCATCACCTTGCCGTTGCCGCCGGTCTGCGCGCGCATAATCAGCCAGAACATCACGCCGCAGAGCACCAGCGAAATCGCCAGCGGAATCAGGTCATACCACCACGGGGTGGTCAGCGGCTGACGGTAGATGATGGTGAACGGCAAATCCTTGACGGACACCTCGTCCAGCGGCTTGCCGAGCTTTGCCGCCTGCATCTGCCGCGCGGTGACGATGAAATCAGCGCCGATGGTGGTTTCAAAATCGTAGTTTTTGTCGGGGAAATCCGCGTCGGCGACCGTTGTCGTCGTCGTCACGCCCACCAGCGACGTGCCGCGGATGGCGACGGAGCGAACCTGCCCCTCCTCAATCATCGTCAGCAGCTGGGGATAGGTGATGCGGCGGTCACGGGTATTGCTGCCAAAGCCGTTGGTGAACAGCATCGAAATGGTGAGCACCATCAGCAGCAAAACCGCGACGTAGCCGAACATCCCGCGAGACTTCTTCAATGTGAGCATCCTCCTTCCGTTCCAGCGCCATCCGCCTGTTGTGACATATACCCATACAGACGAATGACGTGCGCGGAAAAATCCATCTTAACAAAAATTTTATCTTTTTCGGGGAAGAATCGGCTGATTTATTCGCGCGCCGCGCCGTATACGCGGCTGTCCAGCACGCCGATATCCGGCAGATTGCGGTACTTCTCGGCGAAATCCAGCCCGTAGCCGACGACGAACTCATCCGGAATCTTGAAGCAGTGGTAATCCACCGTCAGGTTGTGTTCGGGATTGCGGCGGTCGGGCTTGTCCAGCAGCGTCGCAATGCGGATGGAGGACGCGCCGCGGCCCATCAAATACTTGCTGAGGTAGAACAGCGTGTTGCCGCTGTCCACAATATCCTCCACAATCAGCACGTCGCGCCCCTTGATGGACACGGACAGGTCTTTCTCCAGATTGACCACGCCGGAGGACTTGGTGGAGTTGCGATAGCTCGACAGCGCCATGAAATCCAGCGTCACGGGCAGATCGACCTCGCGGATGAGGTCGGAGAAGAAGACGCTCGCGCCCTTCAAAATGCAGACCATCACCAGATCACGCCCCTGATAGTCGTGGGTGATTTCCTGCCCCAGATGGGCAACGGCTTTCTGGATGTCCTCACGCTTGACGAGAATCTTCGTCATGTCTTGATACAGCTTGGCATTGGTGTCCATCGTGTTGTCCTCCTAAATATATGTAGGTTTCTATGTTGACTTAGTTGGCGTTGTCCTTTTTTTCGCGCAGCGGTGCGCCGCAGCGTTTGCACTGTTCGAGCTTGTCGTAGGGGTCATCCTCAATCTGCGACCACTTGATGACGCCGGACAGCGGGCGGTATTTCGGTTTGACCGATTCGCAGTTCGGGTCAATGTGGTAGAACGTTCCGCCTTCGGGATTGTAGTAAATCAGCAAGTCCGGATGGCTGGTGTTCAGCACGGGCTGGGTGGCGAGGGCGTTCGTCGGGGTGGCGGTGCTTTCCTGCTCGTTGCTTTGCAGCGTCGCGGGGTCAACGTACCACACGCCGTCCTCCTTGACCATGCGCACCTTCCACAGGTAGACGCTTTCGCCCAGGGTGTTGTTCTTGTTGATGACGGCGCGCACCGTCACCATGCGGGCAATGTCGTTCGATGTGCCCGTGATGGCCGTGAAATCCCAGCTGACGGGCGTGCGGTTGGTCAGCACCTCGCCGAAGAGCTTCTGCGTCACCGCGTCGGTGCCGCCCTTGATGCTGCTGCGCCACGACGGGGCCGTCAGGTTGACCATTTGGCTGATGGCGTTGTTCTTCCACAGCGTGAAGAAGGAATGCAGCTGCGCGTAGCACTCCTCGGAGTCATCCACAGGCGTCGCGGTGGGCGTGGGCGCGGGATTGGGCGTGTCCGTCGCGGTCAGGTTGACATCGAGGTTATTGCCCGATGTACTCCCCTGCTGCATCTGACCGGGCTGATTCGGCTGCGCGGGGTTCTGATTGTCCGCCGCATTCGTCGCCAGTGCGCTGACGAGGCAGACGACCGCCGCCGACGCCAGCAAAAGCGACAGCACCAGCCGCGCGTTAGGCGTAACCAGCTCGCGGAGCCACATCGCGGCGATACTCGCCACCGCGCCGACGAGGACGACCCACTTCACCGCCGTCCACGCAAAGACCATGCTCAAGATGAAAAGAATCGGCAGCACGCCGAACATCAATACTTTTGCAATCGTATCCCACGGGATTTCCCTGTGCGCCGCCGGCTGCACCCGGAAGCCGCTGCGCCCCGACGTCGGGTACACGCGCTGACCGTCGGGGGTGTACTGCGCGTACTGCTGCTCCGGCGGCAAATCCGTTTCCTGCGGATTTTGCTGGCTGTACCCCTGCTGATTGTACGCCGGATTCGGCTGTTGATACCCCTGCTGCTCGTAGGGCTGCTGATACCCGCCGGGCTGCACAAACCCCTGCTGGTCATACGGCTGCTGCTGATAAGGCTGCTGACCGTATGGTTGCTGATAACCCTGCTGCTCGTAGCCCTGCTGACCGTATGGCTGCTGATAGCCCTGCTGCCCATACGGCTGCTGATAACCCTGCTGATCATACGGCTGCTGATAGCCCTGCTGATCATACGGCTGCTGATAGCCTTGCTGACCATAGGGCTGCTGATAGCCCGCATACCCCTGCTGCCCATATTGCGGCTGCCCATAGCCGTTTTGCGGCGCGTAGCCCTGACCATAGGCATCATTGGGCGCGTAGCCGCCATTCGGGGCATAGCCCTGCGCCGGCGGATAATTGCCCTGCGAAAAACCGGGCTGCTGAGGATTCTGTCCGGCGTCCCCGGCGCCATCATAGGGTGGACGGCTGTTGCTCATCCGGCTTCCTTTCCTTTCTTCCGCGCGATTGTGCGCGAAGTTCCCTGCCGCGCCTTGTGCGGAGGGCATTTTGTCCCTCCCCCGCGCGGACTTTCACGCAAGCGCCTGAATCGCGCTTTACATGATAACGCATCTTACAGTATAGCACAAAAAAATGGCTTGTAAATAATGAATCGGAAAAATTCACGGTTTGTTCGCTTATAAGATGGAAAGAATTCTACTTCCGTGCGCTTTTTATTCCGCATTCCGAATTCCGAATTCCGCATTTGCCCCTTGCAAAACGCCTCAACCTATGGTAAGATAGAGCGTGCCGACGAAAGTCAGCGAAATATTGGAAGCGATGACCGGGAAACAGTAGCGCGTGCAAGTCCCCTTCCTATTTCCAAATGAGAATGTGCCAAGATGCGAAGCGAATTTTTTCTGCTGGCTAACGGGAGTGAAACGCAGCGTAGCAGCGCTACGCTAAGTGGAACGAGCGGACGCCAGAAGGAAAAAGGCGCGAGCAGATGGCACAGGCGAATGCAGGAAATAGGATATCAGAGAGCCGCCGGGTGGTGCGAGGCGGCAGGGCGCACGGCGTGAACCTTCATCCCGCGAGTTTTTGGGCGTGGGCAGCTTTATCGCCTATCAAGCGGCGGCAGCGGGATTTTTTCCTTTGCCGCAAGACGAGTGGTACCGCGGATTCAGTCCGTCTCATCAAACGATGGGACGGGCTTTTTTCATCCAACTGTAAGGAGGAACATCCGGAATGAACGAGAAGATCGAAGCCCTGAAAAGCAGCTTTGATTCCGAGCTGAAGAAGATCGCCAACATGGTGGATCTGGAAGCCCTGCGCGTGAATTACCTCGGCCGCAAGGGCAAAGTGACCGACGCGCTCAAGGGCATGGGCGGCTTGACCGACGAGCAGAAGAAGACCGTCGGACGCGAGACGAACGAGCTGAAGACCGCCATCACCGTCGCCTTGGCGGAAAAGCTGGAGGCGCTGAAAGCACAGGAATTGCAGCGCGAAATCAACGCCCTGCCCGAATTTGACATTTCCATGCCGCCGGACATGACCCGCGGGTCGTATCACCCGATTACACTGGTGCAGCGCCAGTGCGAACAGGTGTTCAAGTCGATGGGCTTCACGGTGGAGGATTACGCCGAGGTGGTGACGGACTACGAGTGCTTCGAGAGCCTGAACATTCCGAAGTTCCACCCCGCGCGCGACATGCAGGACACCTATTATCTGGACAACGGGCAGCTGCTCAAAACGCAGACCTCCGCCGCCCAGAACGCCATCTACCGCCGCTACCGCGACGCGCTGGTCGACGGTGGCGTGCCGATTAAGGCGATTTTCCCCGGCCGCTGCTTCCGCAACGAGGCGACCGACGCCTGCCACGAAAACACGTTCTTCCAGATGGAAGGCATCATGGTGGACAAGGACATTTCCATCGCGAACCTGATTTACTTCATGAAAACGATGCTGAGCGAGGTGTTCCGCAAGGACATCAAAGTCCGCCTGCGTCCGGGCTTCTTCCCGTTCGTTGAGCCGGGCTTTGAGCTGGATATTTCCTGCCTCATCTGCGGCGGCACGGGCTGCCCGTCGTGCAAGCATTCCGGCTGGCTGGAGCTGTGCCCCTGCGGCATGATTCACCCCGAAGTATTGAAGGCCGGCGGCATCGACCCGGAGCAGTACACCGGCTTCGCGTTCGGCTTGGGCATGACGCGCCTGGCCATGATGAAGTACGGCGTGAAGGACATTCGCGACCTGAACAGCGGCATCCTGACGCGCCTGGCGCAGTTCACGGACGACGAGTAATGCGGAGGAAAGACGAACATGCTGATCTCAATGAACTGGATTTCCGACTTCGTTGACCTGACGGGTCTTGACAAGATGGCGCTGATTCGCCAGTTCTCCCTGTCCACGGCGGAAGTTGAGAATGAAATTTTCCACAAGGGCGCGGATTTGTCCGGCGTTGTCGCCGCGCAGATTGTCAGCGTAGAGAATCACCCCGAATCCCACAAGCTGCATCTGCTGAAGGTGGACGCGGGCGACGGTCAGCTGACCGACGTGGTCTGCGGCGCGCCGAACGTGCAGCTGGGCATGAAAACCGCGTTCGCGAAGGTGGGCGCGCAGCTGGGCGACATCACCATCAGCCCGCGCAAGCTCGCCGGGTACACGTCCTACGGCATGTGCTGCTCGGAGAAGGAAATCGGCATCAGCGACGACAATTCCGGCATCATGGTCATCCCGGAGGATGTTCCCTGCGGCACGGACTTGAAGGCGCTCTACCCCATCGACGACATCATCTTCGAGGTGGACAACAAGTCCCTGACGAACCGCCCCGACCTGTGGGGGCACTACGGCATGGCGCGCGAGTTCTCCACCCTGTCCGGCCGTCCGCTGAAGGCGCTGCCCGTGGCGGATTTGACCGCGTACAGCGACCTGCCCGCCATCGACATGAAAATTGAAGACCCGCTGTGCCAGCGCTACTCCTGCCTGCGGGTGGAGAACATCAACCGCCACGTCAGCCCGATGGCGATGCGTATCCGCCTGAACTACTGCGGTATGCGCGACATCAACTTCCTCGCCGACCTGACGAACTACCTGATGCTGGAAATGGGGCAGCCGATGCACGCCTTCGACAGCCGCAAGGTGGAGAAAATCCGCATCCGCCGCTTCCCGGAGAGCTTCCCCTTCCAGACGCTGGACAAGGTGGAGCGCACCATCGATCCGAACACGCTGATGATCTGCAACGGCGACAAGCCGGTTGCCATCGCGGGCATCATGGGCGGTCTGGACAGCGAAATCGTCGATGACACGACGAGCCTGACGCTGGAATCCGCCACCTTCGACGCGGCGTCCGTCCGCAAGAGCAGCGTCCGCCTCGCCCACCGCACCGACGCCTCCGCCCGCTACGAAAAGAGCCTTGACCCGGAAATGACGACCGTCGCCATCGCCCGCTTTGTCAAGCTCTTGCAGGAATACGACCCGGAAATGCGCGTCACCTCCCGCCTGACCGACGAGTACGCCTTCCACTATCCGAAGGTGCAATTGTCCTTCGACAAGGCGTTTGTTGACCGCTATACCGGCATCAACATTTCCTCCGACGAAATCATGCACACGCTGACCGCGCTTGGCTTCGGCATGACGCGCAATGGCGATTCCTTCACCGCGGACGTGCCCTCCTGGCGCGCGACGAAGGACGTAACCATCAAGGCGGACATCATCGAGGAAATCACCCGCATCTACGGCTACGACAACTTCGACCTGCACACGGCGGAATCCCCCCTCTATCCGGTTCGCATGTCCACCGAAAAGACGGTGGAGGATAAGCTGAAGGACATGCTCGTCAAGCGCTATTCGCTGCACGAGGTGCATTCCTACATCTGGCAGTACGCCGACGACTACAAGAAGCTCGGCATTGCCGTTGAGGACAACGTGAAGCTGCTCAACGCCTCCAACCCCAACATTGAGACGCTGCGCCGCTCCATGATTCCCACCCAGCTGTGCCAGGTGAAGGGCAACACGGGCTATGCGCCGTCGTTCGGCATCTTTGAAATCGGTCACGTTATCGACGGCGTGGACGAGAACAAGCTGGCGAAGGAGCACAAGAAGCTGTGCGTGACGCTCTTCAGCAAGGTCGATAACGTGGAAACGCTGTATTTCCGCCTGCGCGACATGCTGTGCGTCGCCGTGAGCGACATCCTGCACAAGGATTTGTCCTTCCACGCAATGACCGCGACCCACTCCTATGAGCATCCGAAGAACCTGAACGCCATCGTGCTGGACGGCGTTGACCTCGGCGAAATCGGCGTGGCGCACCCGGTTGTCGGCAAGAACATCGACAAGAAGGCGGCCATTGTGTTTGCCGAAATCGACACGGAAGCGCTTTCGTCCATCGCGCCCGCGCCCATCGTCTACCGCGAGCCGTCCCGCTTCCCCGGCATGGAGCAGGATTTGACCTTCGTGGTCAATCGCTGCCAGCCGATTCTGGACGCGGTGAAGGCGGAGAACTCCCCGCTGGTGCAGAAGGTGACCGTGCTGGGCACATACAGCGACATCACCGGCAAAACCATCACGATTCGCCTCTCCTTCTCGCACCCGGAACGCACGCTCACCCGCGACGAAGTGCAGGCGGTTGTCGACGGCGTGGTTGCGCGGCTGAAGGGTCAAGGGATTGAATTGAAGAAGTAACTTCATCTATATATACATCTTTCTTCCTCCGAAACGCGGCTGTGTTTCGGAGGTTTTTTTGTTTGGATTTTTTGTTTGGATTTTTTCTGCTGTTTTGCGCATTTTCTTCCATTACTGGTATTGACATTCACATGTCACCGTGCTACACTTGCAAATAACAGGGGATATTCCCAAGTAAAACAGCACGCAGGAGGAAATTACTATGCCACAAACCGCTTACTCCACCCAGAAGAAGACGCGCGGCTGGATGATCTGCGCCATCATCGCGCTGGTTCTCGTCGTCGCGCTGGCGCTGTGCCTGTCCTACGGCGGCGCAACGCTGAAATCCACCCAGACGAACCTCGGCGACACCCAGCAGAAGCTGGAGGACACGCAGACCGAGCTGTACAGCACCAAGACTGCCCTGACGACGGCGCAGAACGACCTGACCGCCGCGCAGAGCACGCTGGACGCCACCTCCGCCGAACTGGCCGCCGCCAAGGACGCGCAGACTGCCGCGGCAGCTGACCTGACCGCCGCACAGGATGCCCTGACCGCAAAGGAAGGCGAACTGGCGGCCGCTGAAAGCGAACTGACCTCGACGAAAGATGCGCTGACCGCCGCCGAAACCGCGCTGATCGCCGCGCAGGACGACAAGGCCGCTGCGGAAGCTGACCGCGACGCCGCACAGGCTGCCCTGACCGCGAAGGAAAACGAACTGGCGAACGTGCAGAACACCCTCGCCGCGACGGAAAACGTGCTGGCACTGACACAGGATGCCCTCGGCACGAACGAATCGCTGATTACGATTATCAAGGAATCGCTGGTGGCGAAGGATGGCGTCGCGGCGAACGCCGTAGCGGCACAGGAAGCCGCTGAAGCGGAACTGGCGGCGACGAAGGACACCCTCGCATCCACCGAAGCGACCTTGTCCGCCACGCAGACAGAACTGGCTGACACCAAGAACACGCTGGATGCCACCACTGCCGAACTGACCGCGACGAAGGACACCCTCGCGTCCACCGAAGCGACCTTATCCGCCACGCAGGCAGAACTGGCTGACACCAAGAACACGCTGGATGCCACCACTGCCGAGCTGACCTCGACGAAGGACACGCTCACGTCCACCGAAGCAGAATTGACCACGACGAAGGATTCCCTCGCGTCCACCGAAGCCGAACTGACCTCGACGAAGGACACGCTCACGTCCACCGAAGCCGAGTTGACCTCGACGAAGGATACCCTCGCCTCCACGGCGGACACGCTGGCATCCACCGAAGCGGAATTGACCTCGACGAAGGACACCCTTGCGTCCACCGAAGCCGAGTTGACCTCGACGAAGGATACCCTCGCTGCCACGGCGGACACCCTTGCATCCACCGAAGCCGAGCTGACCACGACGAAGGACACCCTCGCCACCACCGAAGCGAATCTGGCGGACACGCAAGCCGCGCTGGACAGCACCCGCACGGTACTGGCTGACACGAACCTCACGCTGTCGGCGACGGTGGATGAACTGACCGCCGCAAAGGCTGCGCTGGCGGAAAAGGACGCGGAACTGGCGGCGAAGGAGCCGATGCTCTTCCTGCACCTGCTCTCCACCGACGCTGCCACCCTGACCGGCACGGACACCACCGCGCTGGATGCGGAAAACTACCTCATCGTCACCGTCGGCGAGCAGACCTGCGTGCCCATCCCGATGCCGGAAGAGGGCAGCTACTTCTGCCTGATCCACGGCATCAACATGAATCTGTTCCACATCACCGCGGACGGCATTGAACTGGTCAACGCCAGCGCCGACCACAACTGCCTTGCGCTGGGCGAAATCACGATGACCATCGTCAGCCGCGACGCGCTCAAGCAGGAATAATCTTCCTTCCCCTGCCCCTCTGCTTTTGTCGGCGGAGGGGCGTTTTTTGTGCTTCCGCGAAATTCGAGATTGACAACCTCCCCCGATGGTGGTAAACTGGAAAAAACGGAAGGTTTCTGCCCATTTTCGTCGCTTGTTAGGAGGATTGCTATGAGCCCTATTGCCGCCCGGAAAAAGACCATCATCTGGATGATTGCCGCCATCGTACTGGCAGTCTCTTCCATCGCACTTGGCGCCGGTCTCATCGTCAGCCACAATTCGCTGACGGACACCCGGAATCAGCTGACGGACACGCAGAGCGCGCTGTCCTCCACCCAATCCACCTTGGCGGACACCGAAAACAGCCTGTCCGCCGCGAAGGACACTCTCGCATCCACCGAAGCTGACCTGTCCGCAGCCAAAGAGACGCTGGATACCACCGCGGCGAACCTCGCGGACACGCAGACCACCCTCGCCGAAACGCAGGGCACGCTTGCTGACCGCGAAACTGAACTGTCCGCCACGAAGGACACCCTCGCATCCACAGAAGCCACCCTCGCTGAAACGCAGGGTACGCTTGCCGACCGCGAAACCGAGCTGTCCGCCACGAAGGACACCCTTGCGTCCACCGAAGCTACCCTCGCCGAAACGCAGGGGACGCTTGCTGACCGCGAAACTGAACTGTCCGCGACGAAGGACACCCTCGCGTCCACCGAAGCCACCCTCGCCGAAACGCAGGGCACGCTTGCTGACCGCGAAACTGAGCTGTCCGCGACGAAGGACGCCCTCGCGTCCACCGAAGCTACCCTCGCCGAAACGCAGGGCACGCTTGCCGACCGCGAAACCGAGCTGTCCGCCACGAAGGACACCCTCGCGTCCACCGAAGCTACCCTCGCCGAAACGCGGGGCGCGCTGAACAGCCGCGACACCACGCTGGCATCCACGAAGGACACGCTGATTATCACCCAGACTGAACTGGCGGCGGTAAAGAACACGCTGTCCGCCACACAGAACGAACTGGACACGCTGAAAGCATCTCTGCCGGCGAAGGAATATGAGCTGGAGAACACGAAGGAAGCGCTCGCCGCGACGGAAGCCGAACTGGCGGAGACGCAGACCACGCTGACTGCCGCGCAGACGGAGCTGTCCGACACGAAAACCAGCCTGTCCGCCACCGAAACCGAACTGACCGCGACGAAGGACACCCTTGCCGCCGCCACGACGGAATTGTCCGACACCAAGACGGCGCTGACCGCCACCGAATCCGAACTCACGACGACGAAGGACACCCTGACTGCGAAGGAATCGGAACTCACCGCGACGAAAGACAGTCTGACCGCGAAGGAATTGGAACTCGCCGCAACGAAGGACACCCTGACTGCGAAGGAATCCGAACTCTCCGCAACGAAGGACAGCCTGACCGCAAAGGAATCCGAGCTCGCCGCGACGAAGGACAGCCTGACCGCGAAGGAATCCGAACTCACCGCAACGAAGGACAGCCTGACTGCCGCGGAAAACGAACTTGCCGCAACGAAGGACAGCCTGACTGCCGCCACGACGGAGCTGGAAGCCACAAAGGCAACCCTGGCCGCGACAGAGGCGGAATTGACGACGACGCAGGAAACCCTTGCCGACGCGCAGGCGATTCTGGCGGCATCGAACGAATCGCTGAGCTTCGCGAAGCTGAACCCGGCGACGCGCGGCACTGACCCCGGCATCGCGCCCTCCCCGATGGCAAGCGCGGTTCGCGACCCGTCGGAAGCCGTCGCGTTCCTGCTTGTGACGGTCGGCACAAAGACATACGAGCCGATTCCGCTGCTGGAGGACGGGTACTACCGGCTGATCCACGGCGTGTGCGTGAACATCATCCACGTCACAGAGACGAGCATCGAGATGACCGACGCCAGCTGCGCCGACCACGACTGCATCGCGCAGGGCATCGTGACGCTGGAGAACAAGGACACGCGCGAAGGCGGCAGCTACATCATCTGCCAGCAGAACTTTGTGACGCTGCGCCTCTGCACCCGCGCGGAGCTGGAAGCGGAAGGCATTGTGCTGCAATAATCGAGGATTTTGACCGGGGGCGCTTGGCGGCATCCCCGGTTTTTTCGACGGATACGGCGCACTGCATTATTATAATACTATTTCCAGATAAAAATGCACCAAGATGCGCCGCGAATTTTTCATTCTGGCTAACGTGAATGAAACGCAGCGTAGCAGCGCTACGCTAAGTGGAATGAGCGGACGCCAGAAAGGAAAAGGCGCAAGCAGATGGTGCAGTTGAATCTGGAAATAGTATAAAATCAGAAACATTTATGAGGGAGGAAAACGCCCATGCTGACGTATCATCCGACCACTGAAGCCGAGAAGGAAGCCATTTGCGCGTGGCAGTACCCCGGCGAATACGCGATGTACAACAATCCGCCGTATGCCGAGCAGAAGAAGCACGGATACGGGTTTGCGAATCCGGCAAGCAATTTCTATTCTTTCTATGATGGCGAAACGCTGGTGGGCTTTGTGAACCTGTCGGACGAGGGCAGCGAGGTGTTTTTCGGCATCGGCGCGCATCCCGACCACTGCGGGCAAGGGTACGGCACGCAGATGACGGCGCTGGCGTGCGGCTTGTCGCAGCGGCTGTATCCGGGCAAGCCGATGTACTTGGAGGTGCGGACGTGGAACACGCGCGCCGTTCGCTGCTACGAGAAGGCGGGATTCCGGGTGGTGGGCGAGCCGGTGAAGCGGGTGACGCTCAGCGGAGAAGGGACGTTTTACCACATGGTGCGTCAGACGCAGGGATGATTCCGCGCAAGATGTTGACAAATTTGACTTTCGCCGCCTTTCGGGGCGGCTTTTTGTTTTCCCGCTGAACGCCGCCTGAAATCTCCGTGAATCTGTAAAATTCAGTTGAAAACGAGCGTAAAGTGTGGTAAAGTAGATATGTATGCGATTTTTCCCCGCACAGGCGGAATTTTGCTGCATTGCGGCACGCTCGGAGGAAACGAACCACCATGACGATTATGAATGTCTTATCCCTGTTCGGCGGACTGGGGCTGTTCCTGTTCGGGATGCAGCTGATGGGCGAAGCGCTGGAAAAAGCGGCGGGTACACGGCTGAAAAAGCTCCTCGGCATGGTGACGGGCAACCGCTTCCTCGCCATGCTCGCGGGCATCACCATCACGGCGGTGGTGCAGTCGTCCTCCGCGACGACGGTCATGGTCGTCGGCTTCGTCAACGCGGGGCTGATGTCCCTGACGCAGGCGGTCGGCGTGATTATGGGTGCAAACATCGGCACAACGGTCACGTCGCTGCTGCTGTCTGTGCAGATTGATTTCGCCGCCATCTTCACGTTTCTGGGGCTGATTCTCTCGAATCTTCCCGACAAGTACAGAACCGCCAAGCAGTTCGGCACCATCACGATGGGTCTGGGCATCCTGTTCATCGGCATGAACACCATGTCCGGCGCGATGGAGCCGCTGCGGACGTGGGAGGGCTTCCAGACGGCGATGGCGTCCATCAACAACCCGATTCTGGGCGTGCTGATTGGCGCGGGCATCACCGCCGTCCTGCAATCCTCCGCCGCCAGCATCGGCATCCTGCAAACGCTCGTCGCGCAGGGGCTGCTTGGGCTGGACGGCGCCATTTTCATCCTCTTCGGGCAGAATATCGGCACTTGCGTTACGGCGCTGCTGGCGTGCGCGGGCACAAACTCCACCGCCAAGCGCGCGGCGACGGTGCACCTGCTCTTCAACGTCATCGGCACGGTGATTTTCGTCATCATCGCCTGCTGCCTGCCGCTGGCAAGCTGGGTCGAGATGCTTTCCCCCGGCAACCTCAAGCTGCAAATCGCCATCGTCCACATTCTCTTCAACGTCACGACGACGGCGCTGCTGCTGCCCGCCGCGAGCTGGCTGGAAAAGCTGGCTTGCCTGCTGATCAAGGACGACGGCTCGACCGCCGAGGAAATGAAGCTGCGCTACTTTGACGCGCGTATGCTCAAAACGCCGCCGATTGCCGTGGCGCAACTGTTCAACGAAGTGCAGCGCATGGGCGGCATCGCGATGGGCAACTTCCAGCGCGCAATGGAGTGCTTCAACGAGTGGGACGCGAAGAAGTCCGAAGAGCTGGCGCGGAACGAGGACGTGCTGGACTACCTGAACCGCGAAATCACCGATTCGCTGGTGGAAGTGAAGGGGCTTGACCTGTCCGAGAAGGACACGAAGCTGGTCGGCTCGATGTTCCACGTCGTCAACGACATGGAGCGCATTGGCGACCACAGCCAGAACATCATGGAATCGGCGCAGCTGAAGAATCAGGACGAGGTGAAATTCTCGCCCAAGGCGGTACAGGAGCTGGAAAGCCTGTCGAACCTTGTGCGCGCGCAGATGCAGCGGTCGCTGGACATGTTCAAGGCGCAGGTAACGGACGACACGCTGCTGGGCGAAGTGGAGGGCGTAGAGGACGAAATCGACACGACGACCGAAGCCCTCCGCAGCCACCACATGGATCGCTTGAAGAACCACAAGTGTTCCGCGAAGAACGGCATGATTTATCTGGACATGCTGACGAACCTCGAACGTATCGGCGACCACGCGGAGAATATCGCCACGTCCGCGAAATCCGCAACGGGGATTTGACACGATTTTCTTTTGATATACGGACTGACGAAATGGTTTTCGCGCGGAATTTTCGCCGCGTTTGAGCTTTGGAGGTGCTTTCGATGGCTGGGCAACCTGTAAAACGGGGAAATTGGGGCGACTGGGCAACAATTGAGCATACGCCGCGTTCTGAAAAACGTTGCTGCGGCGGGTGTGTTCATTATCGCTACGAAGATGATTCTTGCGACGTTCGCCCAATTGTTGTGTATGAGGTGGGGTCTGATTTTTGGAAAACTTGCCCGCAATATTGCACAAAGTGTCATTATATTGTAAAAGCACAGTTTATTCGTTATCTTTCTGAACACTCGATTTCTCTCCCAGAAGAGCCTCCTGCAACAAGTACGCCTAAAACTCGATACAAACCAAATCCATTAATTACAGTCGGGATGGATGTTATCGATTGCGAGCACAATGTTGGCAAGGTGCGTGCTTTTGATTATAAGACAAACAAAATATACATAAAATACTCTTCCGGTACTGTCGAATACAAATTTCCTGATGTTTTCATCAATCATCAGTTGAAAAAATATTATAAAAGGACAGGTGAAAGTCTTGTCGTTGATTATTTTCAAATAATTTCTAATTCTTTGGTCGATAAGAAGCATCAAGTTACTGCTTCGTCTGCTGAACCCAATTTAGAGGCAAACGTTATCCTTCGCAAGACAGCGCTTGCACAGGCAAAAAATGTGCATGATTTGGAAATCTCCGATTTCGTTTCTGGAATGTATATATATCATATACATAAGGGTGTAGGAACTATTGATTCCACCCTTACCTTTCAAAACCAAATATCTGTTCGTTTTAGAAAAGAACGCGTTTTATTCCGTGTTCCCCTTGACTTCACTAATGGTACATTAGCATTAATCAATAATCCTGCATCACTTTCTTCAAAGCAATTCAAGCAATTGCGTGCTAATCTACTCGCACAAATAAAGCCTACCGCACTAAAAATTCATGATTTTAAATGTGGCATGGAAATTGCAGATATAAGCTACGGACTTGGAAAAATAGATGAAGTTATATATAAAGACAGCCGCATTTCAGTTTTTTTTGCTTTTTCCAATTGGGCTGGTGACTGGTTCCGTGGCACTTCGTACAAAGTGCCTGATGATTTTGTCAACGGCAGATTAAAAATTGTCATCGAATAACCCTTCCAGCATGAGCCCCCCGCTCATGCTGTTTTATATTCCCCTGATATACTCCCCCACCACCTCCACCAGCTTATCCGCCTCCTTCGGCGCGTACCGCGGCGAAATCGCGAGCGTCACGAAGTCATACGCCCCCGCCGCGCGGAAATCCCGATAGTCGTCGTACACGCGGAACGGCACGGTCGGCTCTGCGCCGTTTTTCGCGGCGAACATCTGCGCGGTCAGCGAATTTAAGCGGATGTTGCCGTCCGCATCCAGCAGCACTTGCGGAATGTCGGCGCGCGAACGCGGATTGCGCACGTTATCCAGCGACGAAATCCGCCGCATCGCCAGCGCGAAAAGCAGGTAATTCGCTTCGTCGAGCTTCTTCTGGGCATAGAAGGCGGTGTAATCCAGCCGCTTTGGGACGGGCATGGACAGGACGTTGAACAGCACGAAGTTCGGGCCGGGATAGCCGATGCCGAGGTCGCTGTGCGCGTCAACGTGGGTGACGTCGAAGGGGGCGGTCAGGCGTCCGGCGGCGATTTGCTCCTCCCAGAAGCGGAGCGCGCCGTCGTGCGTCTCGAAGACGCGCCCCGGCTTGGGGGCGGTGCGGGACAATCCGCACTGGTTTTCGAGGAACGCGCGGACAGCGGGTTCCTCCCACGGCTCGTGTCCGGGGAGGGATGGGCGGTGTCCTAATTCGGCAAGCGGGCAGCAGTCGGCGAGGAAAAAGTCGAGGTCAATGTCTAATACGCGCATGGGTGCAATGCTCCTTTTGCGGAAAAGTGCTTTTTTGTTGCAGGGGGATTTCGCCTCTGCGGAGGCGACCAAAGGGCTTTCCGATCGCCCTTTGGAAACCTTCGGGTCGCCACTAACGAAGTTGATTTTTGTCGAAGCATCAACGAAATAATTACCTTTCCATTCATCAGGAGATTTTCGCCATGCAATACTGCACCTTGGAAAAAGAGGGCTTTCTGGGGACATTCTACGAGAGCGAAACGCCGTCGGAGAAGGCCGTCATCCTCGTGGGAGGAAGCGGCGAAGGGCGCGGGATGGTCGAGAAGCGCGCACAGACGCTCAGCCAAGCGGGCTTCCATGTCCTTGCGCTGGGGTACTACCTCTGGAAACCGCTTTCGCCGCATACCCTCCGTATTCCCGTGGATTATGCGGAGCGCGCCGTCAAGTTTTTGCAGCCCTACGCGCGGAAAATCGGCATGACCGGGCTGTCGCTCGGCGCGGCGTATACGCTGCTGTGTGCGTCGCTCATTCCGGAAATCTCCTGCGTCGTCGCCGTGTCCGGGTTCGACTTCGTGGTTGAGGGCTGCAAGTACGCCCTGTTCCGTCAGCATCAGTCGTATTACAGCTGGCACGGCCAGGATGTGCCCTATGAACCAGCGGATGCGCTTTCGCACATCTTCCGTACCCTGCGGACGTGGAAGCGCGACCCGCGATATGGCGCGAAAGCCATGAACCGCTTCTACTACGGCGAGTGCTTCCCGAACCGCACCGACAAGAGCCGCATCAAGGTGGAGAACATCCGCGGCGACGTGCTGCTTATCGGCCCGAAGTATGACGACACTTGGCCGTCCGACGAGGCGAACATCCGCATGGCGCAGCGCTTGACGGAGGTCAATCACCCGTACCGCCATGCGTTCGTGATGTACGAGAAGGGCAGCCACTGTCTGGGTATGCTCCCCGACACGCTGTGTGCAGATGGGAAATCGCCCGAAGCCACGAAGCGGCTGCTGGCAAAATTCATGACGATGGAAGCAAAATACCCGGAGGAATGCGACCGCGCCCGCGCGGACAGCTGGACGAAGCTGGTTGATTTCTTCCAAACATGGTGAGGAGGTGTCTGCTCTGCCAAAGGAATTGCGCAGCGCGGTTTCGCGCGGGATTCTGGCACTTTTGATGGCGTCGGGGCTCATCCTGACGCTTTTGTGCGTCACGGGCGAATCGTCGCTCTGGGCGCTTGCGCTGGGGACAAGCCTGCCGGTGATTGCGCTGCTGTCCATCCTGCGGACGCGCCCCGGCGGAAAAGTGCTCGCGGCGGGCATCACCGCAGCGGGCGTGATTGTATGGCTGATTGCAGGCGGCGCGGCGGACGCGATTGAAGTCGTTCGGGCGCTGCTGCTGCATTTTTCGGGGCTGACGGCGGCGCTTCCGCTTGTCGCACGACCTTTTGCGGCGCTTCTTGGCGTAACTTGCGGTTTCATCGGCTATGGGCTGACCAGCCGCCGCGTGGGCGCATATCCGGCGCTGGCGACGGTGCTGCTGATGGCGCTGCTGCTCTGGCTGGGCAATCGCCCGGATGCGCTGTGGGGCTTGCTGCCCGCCATCATCCCGTGCGTTGCGCTGCTGATGGTGTCCGGGTACGATGAAATTTCCGTCACGCGCGTGCTGCCGCTGACGCTTGTTGTCGTTCTGCTGAGCTTCACAGGCGTTGCCATCGGCGGCATCACTGTTCAGCCGATGAAGGAAGTGGCGGATGCCCTGCGCCAGAAAATCTATGACTACCTTTTCTTCACCAGCGCGCGCGACGTGTTTTCCATTGCCTCGCAGGGGTACTATCCTCAAGGGCCGACGCAGCTTGGCGGCGCGGCGACTCCCAGCGAGCGCCCCGTTCTTCGTGTGAGCGGCAGCGGGCGAATTTACCTTCGTGCCGTAACCAAAAGTTCATACACAGGCAGCATGTGGATTGACGAAACAGGCGGGCGGCGCTACCTTTGGAGCAGCCCGCGCTGGCAGAATCTGCGCTCCCAGACATTCGACCTGACGCTGCCGAACGAGACAATCGCGGCGAATCTGCCGACGAAGACCGTCACCGTCACCATGCTGTCGGACAGTGCGAGCAGCCTTTTCGTGCCGCAGCGCATCCGCGAATTGTCCGTGGGCAGCGGCATCGTGCCGTATTTCAACGCGGGCAGCGAGATTTTCGCGACGCGAAATTTAACCTCCGGTGACACATGGACAGCGACGTATGTTGATTTGACCGCCGGGCAGAGCGGCTTGGCGGAGCTGATTGATGCGGGCGCGCAGCTGACCGACACCCAGTACGAGGACATCCGCAAGCTGTACACCGGGCTGCCCGGTCACCTCGAACAGCGCCTGTTCGACTTCGCGCGCAATGCCGCTGGAAGCGCCGATTCACCCTACGAAATGGCGCGCAGCATCCAGTCGTATTTGCAGGCGTACTGCCGCTATTCGCTGGATATTCCCGAACAGGCGTCGAACCTCGATTTCGTATCGACTTTCCTGCTGATGACGCGCGAGGGCTACTGCACGCACTTTGCCTCCGCCATGACGGTGCTGTGCCGCATGGTCGGGCTGCCCGCGCGGTATGTGGAAGGCTTCGTGGCGGATGTGGACGCATCGGGGCAGACGGTCGTGACCGGCACGAGCGCCCACGCGTGGACGGAAATCTACTTTCGCGGCGTGGGCTGGGTGACGTTCGACGCAACGCCGTGGACATCCACGCAGAACGCCTCGTCCGCGCCCAATCAGCCGGATGAGCTGCCGACGCCCTCGGTTTCGCCGTCGCCCTCGCCCTCCCCGTCGCCGTCACCAACGCCTTCGCCTTCGCCAGAGATGGATGACGCATCGGCTTCACACGAACCGACCAGCACGCCATCCCCCGCACCGTCGCCCTCGCCGGAAGCGAATCTGCCGACGAATACCCCTGAACCCGCACCTGCGCCGCCGGACAATCCTCCGCCGGACGTGCCGTGGCTGCTGCTGATTCTGCTTGCGCTGATGGCGGCGGCTGGCGGGCGCATTTGGTGGACACTGCCGACCACGCGCGACAAGCAGGCGCAGGATGAAAGCGCACGCTGCATGGTGTGGATGCAGGCGACGCACGATGCCCTGCGGATGGCAGGCTTGCGGCGCGGACGCAGCGAAACGCCGCAGCAGTTCTTCCAGCGTGCGGACGAAGCCGTTCACGCACAGGGCGCGCTGGCCGTCGTCGGGGAAATCGAGACGCTGGCGTTCTATGCCCGCGCGGACTTGCTGCCCAGCGACACGCAGGCACTTCGGCAGGCGTATCAGGCGCTCTGGCAGGGCATGAAGCCGCTCCGCAAAGTGCGGCTGACGCTCTACCGGGCGATTGTGCCGCTGAAAATGCGCAACTTTACACAAAGCTAATACTATTTCCAGATAAGAATGCGCCAAGATGCGCCGCGAATTTTTCATTCTGGCTAACGTGAATGAAACGCAGCGTAGCAGCGCTACGCTAAGTGGAATGAGCGGACGCCAGAAGGGAAAAGGCGCAAGCAGATGGCGCAGGTGAATCTGGAAATAGTATTATACCAAAAACAGGGCTGCTTCGAGCGTGAAGCAGTCCTGTTTGTATTTACCTGATAGTTACGAAATTGTCTGGTCGAAGAAGACGTTTTCGTCGCCCGTCGTGGTGATTCTCATCTGCACATGGACGCCCTGTTCCGTCTTTTCCACCGTCAGCGTGTCTTCCTCCACCATCTCCGGCTCGAAGATTTTCAGCGTCAGCCGACCGTCCTTCATCCCCCATGCCCCCAGCGCCGGCGTATCGGCTTTGTCGCGCGTGAAGAAGGGTTCGCAGTGCACAGCGCGGTGAATCGTGTGCCACTTGCCGCGCCCGGCGATGACAAGCAGCTGCCCCTGCGTATTCCGCATTGTCAGCATATCGCCGTCCAGCGTCAGGCGCATCCAGACGTTTGGCGCATCCAAGTTCAGGTATTCCGGCGGAATATCGCTGCCGTCGTCCTCCGGCAAATCGCGTTCGTAGCGCAGATTCGCCGTCTTTTGGCGCAGTCGTTTTGTAACCTCTGGTTCATCCGTCACAGCATCCGATTCGTACTTCAGCAGCACCTCGTCGAAGTACGCATTCAGCACGCCGCCCATGTTTTGCGTAAGGCAGTTCGTGACCAGAATGGCGTCCGTCGCCGGATGCACGACGCAGAACTGCCCGTACATGCCGTCCGCGCGAAACGCCCCGTGCCGGCACTGCCAAATCTGGTAGCCGTAGCCCTGCGCCCAGTCGCTGTTCGGGTCGTCGCCGTTGCCAATTTGCCGCCTCGTCGCCTCGCGGACATACCACTCCGGCACAAGCTGCTGCCCATTCCAGCGCCCGGATTGCATCAGCAGAATGCCGAGTTTAGCAATATCCTCCGGGTGCAAGGAGAAGCCGAAGCCGCCCGTGCAGATGCCGTTCGGGTCGCGAATCCACCGCGTGCCGGTGATGCCCATCGGCGTAAGCAGTTTCTCGCGCAGGTACTCTTCAAGGTCGATACCGCGCTGTTTGAGGGCGGCAGACAGCATATACGTCGCGCCCGTATTGTAACGGAAAGTTTCACCGGGTGCATCCGCGAACGGCTCGCGCAGGAACGCCGAAATCGCGTCATCCCACGCATTTTCCTGATGGAACGGCTCGCTTCCCTGCCCCGTCGACATCATCAGCAAATGCCGAATCGTCAGCATTTGCAGCTGCGGCGAATCCGGCGCGTTCTTCGCCTGCTCCGGGAACAAATCGACAATGCGCTCATCCAGGCGGGTTTTCCCCTCGCCCGCCGCAATGCCAATCGCCATCGACGTGAACGTTTTGCTCATGGAGTAGACGGTGCGCAGCTGCTCCTGCGTGTAGGGCGGCCAATATGCTTCGTACAGCACCTGATTATAGCGCAGCAGCATCATGCTGACGACGCTGATGTTCTCTTTTTCCAGCCGCTCCAGCAGCTTCAGGATGTTCCGGCCGTGCAGCCCCATTTTTTCCGGGGTTGTCCGCATCAGCTGATTCATGGTTTCCGCCTCCTTCAAATCGCGAAAGAACCCAAAATCGAGGGCAAGCGACATGTTTTTCTCCACGATTTCCGGCACGCGCAGCACCCCGAACCGCCACAGCAGCGGGTACACATAGCTCACGCCGCGGATATCCCCCAGCGCCTTCGGGCGGTCGGCGTACCCAACCTCACGCGCGCGCCGGAACGCCAGACAGACGCTGCTCCACGAGAGCGTTTTGCTCTTCTCGCGCCGGTCGATGAGCAGTTCGCGGTTCGGCTGCCCGTTCTGCCCGATTTTCAGGCAGTAGGTGAACGGCAGCCCCGTCGCGGTGCGAAACGACATCCCCTGACACGCCACCACCGCGCGCCAAAGTGCCTCTTCCGCGTCCTCCGCCCGCACTCTCTGAAGCGCCTGAATCGCTGCTTCGGCTTCGTTCGTCATGCGCATTTTCCTTTCGCTTCTTTTTCCCATCATAGCATATTTTCCCGTTCCGCGCAAGTTCCTTCTATTATATGCCGAAAATCAATGGGGAGAACAGCCAAAAAACAATACAAAAACAGCAAAAAGGGCTTGACAAGCGCGCAAATTGCGTGTATGATTGTCGCATAAACCGGTGACGGAGAAGAGTACCTGCTTCTCAGTCCGGCACAGGGAGTCGCTGATAGTGGGACGGCGGCGCGGACGGCAGCAGCGAATGGGCTCCGGAGGGTTTGCCCCAAGGTGGGGAGTTGGGAGAGCAAGGGCGCAGGGCGTAAGGGCGTAAGGGCGGATGCATGGAGACATGCGGACGCGATTGCTTTCCATCAGCCGCATCGTAGGGCAGAACGGGAATCTGCACCCGTTATCATGGCAGCGCATATCAAGTGTATGCGGATGAGTGCGCTTTTCGTACAGAAAAGCGAAGCTGAGTGGCACCGCGGGAATACCGCCTCAGTCGGAAACGACTGGGGCGTTTTTTGTTCCAATTAAAAACGACGACTTAGGAAAGGAAGGTACCCCACTATGATGAAGAAGCTGACTGCCCTGCTGACTGCCCTGTTCCTCCTGCTGAGCGCGACCGCCCTTGCGGACGAGGTGATTCACATCGGCATCATCCAGTTCGCCGAACACGGTTCGCTGGACAACTGCCGCATCGGTTTTATCGAAGGTCTGGCCGAAGAAGGCTTCGTCGAGGGAGAAAACGTTGTGTTTGACATTCAGAACGCGCAGGCGGACACCGCCATTTCTGCCCAGATTGCCGACGTGATGGCGGGCAAGTACGACATGATCTGCGCGATCGCGACCCCGGCGGCAATGGCTGCCTTCAACGCCGCGGAGGATGCGGGCATCCCGGTCATCTACACGGCCGTGTCCGACCCGGTCAGCGCCATGCTCGCCAGCGCCGATGGCAAGAACCCCGGCAACATCACCGGCACGAGCGACGCGCTGCCTGTGGAAGCTCAGCTGAAGCTCATCCGCGCACTGATGCCCGATGCAACGAAGATCGGCATCCTGCACACGACGAGCGAAACCAACAGCGACGCGACCCTCGCCCTCTACAAGGAACTTGCCCCGAACTACGGCTTTGAAATCATCGACAAGGGCATTTCCACCGGCGCTGACCTCCCGATGGCGCTTGACGCGCTGCTCCCGCAGGTGGACTGCACCACGAACCTGACCGACAACACCGTCGTCAGCTACCTCGCCGTTGTGCTGGAGAAGTCCGAAGAATATGGCAAGCCCGTGTTCGGCAGCGAAATCGAGCAGGTCATCAACGGCTGCGTCGCGTCCGAAGGTATTGAGTATACCGAACTTGGTCGTCAGACCGGCCGCATGGCGGCGCGCGTCCTGCGCGGCGAAAGCGCCGAGGATATCCCCTACGAGACCATCAGCAATTCCTACCTGTACGTCAACCCCGATGCGCTGGCAGCATACGGTCTGACCGTCCCCGCGGAACTGTCCGAACGCGCCATCGACGTGACGGCAGAGTAAACAAGCCATTTCCTCTTCTTTCCTTCCGGCTGCCTTCCCGCAGCCGGAAGGGTCTTGCATGTCCGGGCTTCCTTCCTATTATTATGCAGCTTCTTTCCCCGCAAACATCCACACAACGAGGTGACTGATTATGACGCTGAACATGCTCATCGGCATTCTGGAGCAAGGGCTCATCTATGGCATTATGGCAATGGGGCTTCTCATCACCTATCGCATTCTGGATTTCCCCGATCTGACCGTCGACAGTTCTTTCCCGCTGGGCGCGGCGGTCTCCGCCACGCTGACCCTCCAAGGCGTTGCGCCGTGGCTGACGCTGCTCATCGGCTGCGCGGCGGGCGGCATCGCCGGGCTGATTACCGGGCTGATTCACGTCAAGTGCCGCGTCCGCGATTTGCTCAGCGGCATCATCACCATGACTGGACTGTACTCCATCAACCTGCACATCGCCCAGAACAAGGCGAATCTCCCCCTCTTTGGCGGCGATACGCTCTTCCGCAACGCCTTCACGAAGTCGCTGCCCAAGGCGATTTCCCCCTACACCACGCTCATCATCATCCTCCTGATTGCGCTGATTGCGAAAATCCTCCTTGACCTCTTCCTGCGGACGAAGTGCGGCTACCTCCTGCGCGCAGCGGGCGACAACCCATCCGTCGTCACAACGCTCAGCCGCGACCAAGGCACGGTCAAAATCCTTGGTCTGATTATTGCGAATGCGCTGGTTGCGCTCGCGGGCGCGGTCATGTGCCAGCAGCAGCGTTTCTTCGACATTTCGATGGGTACGGGCACGATGGTCGCCGGGCTTGCGTCCGTCATCATCGGCACGAATCTCTTCCGCCACGCCTCCTTCCTCCGCACCACCACCATGGTGCTGATTGGTTCGATTCTCTACAAGGCGTGTGTTTCGATTGCGATTTCGTTCGGTCTTGACGCGCAGGACATGAAGCTCATCACGGCAGTGCTGTTCCTTGCGATTCTTGTGCTGTCCAATACGCGGAAAAAGAAGGTGCGCATTCATGCTTGAAATGAAGAATATTACCAAAATTTATAACCCCGGCACGGTGCAGGAGACCTGCCTGTTCCGCGATTTTTCCCTCACAATTAACAAGGGCAGCTTTGTCAGCGTCGTCGGCAGCAATGGTTCGGGCAAAACGAGTATGCTCAACCTGCTCTGCGGGTCGATTCCGGTGGATGCGGGGCAAATTCTCATGGACGGGCAGGACATCACCCGCGTGAAGGAGTTCCGCCGCTACCGTCGGATGGGGCGTGTCTACCAGAATCCAGCAATGGGAACGTGCGGAACAATGACGATTCTGCAAAACCTGTCAATGGCGGACAACAAAGGCAAACCGTTCGGACTGACCCCCGGCACGAACCGCAAGAAGCTCGAAGCGTATCGAGCGATGCTGGCGCCGCTGGGTCTGGGCTTGGAGGACAAGATGGATGTGCCCGTCGGATCGCTTTCCGGCGGTCAGCGGCAGACGCTGGCACTGCTGATGGCGACGATGACGCCCATTGATTTCCTGATTCTGGACGAACATACCGCCGCGCTCGATCCCAAGACTGCGGAAATTGTGATGCAGCTGACGAACAAAGTGGTGCAGGAGAAGCATCTGACGACGCTGATGGTGACGCACAACCTGCGCCATGCGGTGGAGTACGGCGATCGCCTGCTGATGATGCACCAAGGGCACGTCATCATGGACAAGGCGGGCGACGAGAAGCGCGCGCTGAAGGTGGACGACCTGCTGACCTGCCGCAGCGAAGAAAGTGAGGTACACATGGCAAACAACTCCCCTTCCCCGCAGCGCGAACAGGCGAACGGCTCCCCAGCTGTACAGTCGGTGCTGACCATCTCCGCAGAGAACACCCAGCGGCAGAAACGACGGCAAAGACGGATCGCCGCCATCGCCGCGCTGGTTATAGCCCTTATCGCGGTGCTGGTAGTCCTGCAGCACGACGGCGCTCTGTTCACAGCGCAGCGAACCGTGTCGCCGGACGGCTCTCTGGTCCTGTCGGTATACCGGGACAGGCTGATCGGCGGGTCATACAGTGTTCTGTCAGATACACCGCTGTATATAGAGGATTCCCGCTGCCCATACTGCGGGCGTGGCTCCGGCCAGAAGCGGACGCGGCAGCCGCTGGATGAGCGGATCGCCTCCGTCATCGGTCTGCAATGGTCGCCGGACGGGCGGTATCTCCTGATCCAGGGTAAAGCACGCTCCGCGGCACCGGCCTGCTGGGAGCTGTGGGACTTTGCGCCGGACGGCACGGACGACCCCGTGCGGCGGAAGGATATTTCCACGGATATTCTGGTGCAGCTGTCCGGCCACAAGGGCGAAGCCGTTTCCTCTCCCCTGCTGCCGGCGCTGCCCGGTGTATCGGCGCGCAGCTGGGTGCCGCATGTGGCGCTGTCCGCCCCTCAGTGGGCAAACGGGTACGCGCTGACAATGACCTACAGCTATGAGGGCACCGACGGCGTCCGCCGCAGCGGTACGCTGCTGTACGACGCGGCCGCCGGATCGGTACGCTCCGTCACCGGCGGTGCATAAGCAAAAAGCAGCCCCCAGCCGTGGCTGGGGGCTGCTGCGTATTGTGGGAATTACTCCTCGTCCTCGCCATCCTCAGCGGCGGCGGCCAAATCGCTCAGATCAAACTCCAGCTTGGCGCCGCAGTTGGGGCAGATGACCTCGCCGTCCTCCAGAACGGACTCGTCGAAGTAGACCTCCTCCTCGCACTCGGGGCAGTTGGTCATGAAGCACTCCTCTTCCTCGTCGTCTTCATCCTCGTCCTCGTCCTCATCGTCGTCCAGCGCGAAGTACAGGGTCTCCTCCACATCGCTGAGGTCGTCGCTGACG
>OIYO01000618.1_pt1 | contig 27030 bp, 15 predicted proteins | sample 1588191 | NCBI WGS metagenome assembly OIYO01 (sample SAMN03283275) | human gut metagenome | biome: human-associated habitat; material: feces | host: Homo sapiens | place: Peru | collected 2012 | reverse complement strand
GACCGGCGGTATCACTATTTCCCATCTTCGTTTCGGCGACAAACCCATCAAGAGCCCGTACTATATCAATAAAGCGGATTTCGTAGCATGTCACAACCCCTCTTACATTGAAAAAGGATTCAAGATCGTCAACGACGTTAAGCCCGGCGGTAAGTTCCTTATCAACTGCCAGTGGAACGAGGCTGAGCTTGCCGATAAATTAAGCGGCGAAGCAAAACGCTACATTGCAAAGAATAATATTAAGCTTTACACCGTTAACGCTATCGACCTTGCTAAGGAAATCGGTCTGGGCAAGAGAACGAATACCATTCTTCAGGCTTCGTTCTTCGCTCTTGCAGAGGTTCTTCCCAAGGATGACGCTATCGCTTATATGAAGAAAGCGGCAGAGAAGTTCCTTAAGAAGGGTCAGGAAATCGTTGACATGAACTGGAAGGCAATCGACGCAGGCTTCGGCGCATTCAAGGAGATTGCCGTACCCGCAGACTGGGCAAACGCAGAGGACAAGCCCGAGGCTCCCGTTACAGAGGGTGCTCCCGCTCTTGTCAAGATGGTTAACGACATCATGATTCCCGTAGGCAAGATGAACGGCGATTCGCTTCCCGTTTCCGCATTCGAAGAGCATGTCGACGGTACGTTCGAGCAGGGCGCGTCGGCTTATGAGAAGCGCGGAGTTGCGGTTATGGTTCCCGAATGGAACGAGGCTACATGCGCTAAGTGCAACAAGTGCGCGTTCGTATGTCCCCACGCTACTATCCGTCCGTTCGCTCTCTCCGCAGAAGAAGCAGAGAAAGCTCCCGCAAACACCAGATTTGCTCCCAAGCCGGTTGTTAAGACCGATTATAAATACACGCTCGCAGTTTCGCCCATGGATTGTATGGGATGCGGAGTCTGCGTAGGCGTATGCCCGACGAACTCCATCAAGATGGTTTCCAGAGAGAGCCAGGAGGATCAGCAGGCAGTATTCGATTACTGTGTTGCAAATGTTACCGAGAAGCCCGAGACTACGGCTAACATGAACGTTATCGCAAGCCAGTACAAACAGCCCATGCTCGAGTTCTCAGGCTCCTGTGCAGGATGCGCCGAGACCTCTTACGCTCGTCTTATTACCCAGCTGTTCGGCGACAGAATGTATATTTCAAACGCGACCGGATGCTCCTCGATTTGGGGCGGTCCCGCAGCAACTTCGCCCTACACCGTTAACAAAGAGGGTCACGGTCCCGCTTGGGCTAACTCACTCTTTGAGGACAACGCCGAGCACGGCTACGGTATGTTCCTCGGTCAGCAGGCTATCAGAAACCGTCTTATCGAGAAGGTTCAGGGTATCGACTCGGCAGAGTGCGCTCCCGCAGAGCTTAAAGCCGCCGCGGCTAAATACCTTGAGACCGTTAACGACGGCGAGGCAAACGCAGAAGCGACAAAGGCTCTCGTTGCAGAGCTTGAAAAGCATACAGACTGCGAGACATGCAGCGAGATCCTTGCTCATAAGGAATATCTTGCTAAGAAGTCCGTATGGATCTTCGGCGGCGACGGATGGGCTTACGATATCGGATTCGGCGGCGTAGACCACGTTCTCGCTCAGAACCAGGATGTCAATATCATGGTATTTGATACCGAGGTTTACTCCAACACCGGCGGACAGGCTTCCAAGGCTTCACAGGTAGGTCAGGTTGCACAGTTCGCTGCCGCAGGTAAGGCTGTCGCCAAGAAGAGCCTTGCAGAGATTGCAATGTCCTACGGTTACGTATATGTTGCACAGATCGCTATGGGCGCAGACCAGAATCAGACGCTCAAGGCAATCCGCGAGGCTGAAGCATATCACGGTCCTTCGCTTATCATCGGCTACGCTCCCTGCGAGATGCACTCGATCAAGGGCGGTATGGTTAACTGCCAGGCAGAGATGAAGAAAGCCGTTGACTGCGGTTACTGGAATATGTTCAGATACAATCCCGCTCTTAAGGCAGAGGGCAAGAATCCGTTCACCGTTGACAGCAAGGTTCCCGCAACAGAGGGTTACCGTGCGTTCCTGATGAACGAGGCTCGTTACTCCGCTCTTACGAGAAGCTTCCCCGCACGTGCGGAAGAGCTCTTCTCCGAGTCGGAGGAGCTTGCTAAGGAGAGATACGCTCACCTTATGAAGCTCGTTAAGCTTTACAGCACCGAAGAATAATTCTTTTTCCTTGGTATAAATAAAACGCCCCTTGCCGGCTTAACGGCAGGGGGCGTTTGCTGTATTGAAAATGTGTCTGAATAGACAATGAAAATATGTCTTAATGAAAATCAGAAATATGACTGAATGAAAACTGAAAATATGACTGAATAAAAATTGAAAATGTGACTGAATGGTGTTGATTTTTCTTAAAAAATGGGTTAAAATAAAAACGAAAAGGGGCGGACTGAATGGATAAAGAAAATTACAGAAAACGTATAATAGATAAAACCGTTGCGGAATACCTGTCTATGTTCGGCGCAGTCTGTATAGAGGGACCTAAATGGTGCGGAAAGACATGGACCTCGTCTTTTCACTGCAGCAGCGAGATATTCATTGGCGATCCGTCGGGCAATTTTCAAAACAGACAGCTTGCACAGATGTCGCCGAATCTTATATTGGACGGTAAAACTCCGAGACTTATAGACGAGTGGCAGGAGGTTCCGCCGATATGGGACGCGGTCAGATATGAGGTAGACCGAAGAGGCAAAAATGGACAGTTTATTTTGACGGGTTCCGCAACGCCGAATCATAAAGGGATAATGCACAGCGGAGCCGGAAGAATTGCGAAAATCCGTATGCATACAATGTCTCTTTATGAGTCCGGAGATTCAAGCGGTGTTGTTTCGCTGTCCGAGCTTTGCAGAGGAATTTTTACGCCGTCAATGACAGGAGAAGTCAGTCTGAAAAATATAATCGAATTGATTATCCGCGGCGGATGGCCGGGCAGTCTCGGCGGCGGAATATATGAAGCGCCTGTTCTTGCAAACGAATATTTAAATGCCGTTATCGACGATGACGTTTACAGAATTGACGGAATAAGACGCGACAGTGTAAAAATGCGTTTGCTTTTAAGGTCGCTTGCAAGAAACGAGAGCACGACCGCGTCGAATAAAACGCTTGTAAACGATATAAAAATAATTGACGACGGGGAAGTCGATTCAAATACGGTCGGTGCGTATCTCGACGTTTTCAACAGACTGTTTATTACCGAAAATCAGCCCCCGTTTTCTTCCGGTATCCGGTCGTCGGTCAGAATAAAGCAGGCGGAGAAACGCCATTTTACAGACCCGTCCCTTGCATGCGCGTTGTTAAACGTTACGGCCGAAAGTCTTTTGAATGACCTTGAAACGCTGGGTTTTTTGTTCGAATCTCTCTGCGAACGCGATTTGCGTATATACGCGCAGTCCTTCGGCGGTAAGCTTTATCATTATCAGGATTATAAAAACAATGAAATAGACGCGGTTGTTGAGCTTCCCGACGGAAACTGGTGTGCGTTTGAAATAAAACTCGGCGCAAATCAGATAGATTCGGCGGCAGAGAATTTAATAAAAATCAGCGAGCAGATAAGAGAAGAGCCTAAGGGAAAACCGCCCGTACTTCTCGGAGTTATATGCGGACTTTCAAACGCTTCGTATCAAAGACCCGACGGCGTTTATGTCATTCCGATAACCGCGCTGAAAGACTGATCAGTTTTTAAGACTTATCGTCTCAGTCTCAAAGTATTCGCACGAAAATGAAATAAACAGATTATTCGACGAATATGTATATCTGTAATGTCCTAATTCGTATGTTTTATAGCATTCCTTAAAGTAATTCGCCGTGTCTGTCACGCAGATTTCCTTTAATACGGATTCGGTTTCGTCGTCGGAGGCGAGCGCGAAAACATTGCTTATAGTACGGCACAGCTGCAAATATTCGTTATATCCGCCGTCCTTGCTAAGCGTTTTATACGAGGCGGTCGCGGTTACGCCCGTAACAAGTCCGTCGTCGGTTGTCAGCGACAGAATCACGTCGTCTTTGTCTTTAAGCGAGAGAAAGACGTGATACGCGTCGTTATAAAAAATGAGGTCGAGAAAGCTGTATTTATACCTCTCGTCCGCTTCTCCGAGCGCGTTTGAAAGCTCCTGCCAGTCAAGCTCGCGCGTTGAAGTACACGACGAAAACGCAGACAGGCAAATTAACAGAACAAGAAACAGAGAAATAAATTTTTTCATAAAATCACCCGTAACAGTATATGACCGTTACGGGTTTGTTTATGCGTTCTTTGTAAATATCGCGGCGACTACGGTTATATCGTCGTGTTTTTTTGAGTCGTCAAAAGCGAGTGCGGATTTTGCAAGCTGTTTTGAAGCAATTTCGCCGTCTGTCGTTTCGTCACTCATCAGAATCTCCCTGAACCGCTCCTTTGCGTTCTCGCTCACGCCGTCGGACATCATGACTATTTTATCGCCGTCGCCTATCGTTACCGCGCTTTTTTCAAACGTTATGTTGCGTAGAATTCCTATCGGCATGGACGGCTTTTCGATTTTAATTAATTTCTTCTTTTTGGCCGCATAAGAAAACGACGCGCCCGCTTTGTAAAATACGCACCTGCCCGTATATAAATCGACACAGCAGATGTCGAGCGTTGAAATTGATTCCTCCCTCGAGCGTATCATCATTGACGAATTGACTATATTTAAAACGCTGTCGGAGTCAAAGCCCGAGCGCATGAGCGCGGACGTTATCGCGCCCGTCATGACGGAATCGACTGCCGCGCGCTTGCCCGTTCCCATGCCGTCGGAGATTATTATAATGAAATTGCCCTTGCCGTCTAAAAAACAGTCGTACGTATCTCCGCACAGGCACTCGCCGTCGGAAACGAACTGATAGCCGCCGTAGTTTACGGAGTATACGGTTTTTTCGCATATATTAACGCATGTAACCGAGTCGGAAATCTCCGAAACCACGGGTTCCTCCATTGAAATGCCGAGAATTGATGAAATTTTTTTTCCGATTAATTTAAACGAGTCAAAATCCTTCGGCAGTGCAAGGTACAGTTCGCAGAACAATCTGCCGTTTGAAATAAACACGCCCGAGCTTATCACGTTGAGGTTCATATCGTTTGATAAAACGTCGTTGAGCAGGCTTGAACGTTCGGGGTCGAACTGTTCGCTTCTTTCGATTTTTTGCGCCATGTCTGAAAAGAAATCGGATATCGTCGAGAATTGATCGGCGACGATACTGCCCGTCATTGCAAGGGATGAAAGGGAGGAAAATTCACCGCAGAATTTACTGTACAAAGCGTTTATTTTTGAATACAGAGCGTGAAAATTTACGCATATCCCTGAGTTTTTTGATATCTCCTCTTCTGTAAGTCCCGACTTTACGCCCGACGCCGTATCTTTTATGATTTTTCTTACCGTATCTTTATTTTCACCCCAGCAGTTCGAATATCTTTCACACGAAATGCAGACTCCCGTTTTAATCTCCTCGGCGTAATTTCTGACTCCCGGTTCATTTCGTCTTTCGAATATTTTAAGCACGCTTCTGACGCAGGAGGATACGTTTTCCATTGCGTTCGAAGCGGAGGTAAGCCTCATTTTCAGAGCCGATCTCTGACTTAACATATATTCGCCCGAGTCCGCGACCGAAAAGCAGGTTTCGACCTTCTGCGCAAGGAATTGAGGCATGAGCATGAACAGCACTCCGCCTATCGTTATGTCGTAAATTACGTTTAACGCCTGTGTCCACGGAGCGAGCGGGAGAGCCATTATTCCGACCGTGAGAATAAATATAACCGTTGTGACGAATCTGTTTTTTCGTCCGAATATTCCTGCGAGGAGTCCGCCCAGGGCAAAACCTCCTGCGAGAAACGACATTGAATCCGCAAGCGACAGCGTAACTCCCGCACAGATTCCCGCAAGCGAACCTCCGCGTTCGGCGGCGTATGACGCGGCGCATAAAACGATGAACGATGAGATTATTCCGGCGGGGGAGACAGTGAAAATTTTAATCGGGTTAAGCGAGATTATCATTTCGCTCATAATGATAAGTACGGACGCGGTTTCGATCGGAGTCAGACGTGAAAAACAGCGTTTTTCTTTATTGATATTCAGAGCGATAAACGTAAAATATGCGCTTGCCCCTCCCGCCGCCGATTCGGCAAGATAGAGCAGAATATCCGAAAACTTTATGCCGGAGGCTATCGAAATAACCGTACCCGTTGAAAAAATCGCGATTGCCGCCGAAATCGGCACGTAAAACTTCGCTCGTTTTCTTGTAAGTATGCTTTTACCCGCAATTGCGCCGACTGTCGCTATTACACACGCTGCAATATATCTCAGCGTCATCACGTCGCGTGAAAAATTTATAACATATCCGAGACATGCTCCGATTGCCGCCGCCGGCACGAACTGAACAGGCACCGCGGGTATAAACGAAACCGCGAACGGAGACAGAGTCGTAAAAATCCGTCCCGACGCCGTAAGCGCTCCCAAAAGAAAATATAACGTGTATTTAAAAAGACCCGTTGCCGCAGCCGATTTAAAATCCGAATTTATTTTTTTTGTGTTAATCCTTATTTTTTCCAAATTCCTCACCGCTTTTTTATTTATGTTTCAATTATAATTAAAGACATGGCAAAAATATGTCAATTTGTGTGCCGATAATAAAAAAATACTGAATATATCAATAAAAAATTTCGTTCCGCTATTGAAAAATAAGGCGGTTATTGTTAAAATATATAGATATCAATAATATAAAGCGAGTTTTGATTTTATTATGATAAATGAAGAAAACGAAGGTCGTTTCAGCGACGTTATAATAGGAAAAAATGCGGTTAAGGAAGCCCTTAAATCGGGCAGACCCGCCGACAGACTCATAATCGAGAGAGGGGAGCATAAAAATTCGCTCGCGCCTATCGTCTCGATGTGTAAGGATATGGGTATTCCCGTAAAGGAAGTCGACGGGAAAAAGCTTAATTTTTTAAGCGGACACGGCAATCATCAGGGTGTTATTCTTATCGCTGCGGCGCACGAATACGCGTCGATTGATGATATTTTCGCCCTCGCCGAGGAAAGAAACGAAAAACCGTTTATAATAATATGCGACAGACTCGAGGATCCGCATAACCTCGGCGCGGTCATCAGAAGCGCGGAGGCTGCCGGCGCACACGGAGTTATTGTTCCGAACAGACGAAGCGTCGGACTCAACGGAACTGTCGGCAAGGCAAGTGCGGGCGCGCTCGAATACGTACCCGTCGTAAGGGTCGCGAATATAAACTCTGCTGTCGCGGAGCTTAAAAAACGCGGAGTCTGGGTTTACGCCGCCGATATGGACGGGGAGCCTTATTATAAAACGGACATGAGCGGATCGGTCGCAATTATAGTCGGAAACGAGGGAGGCGGAGTCAGCCGTCTTGTCAGGGAGAATTCCGACGCGGTCGTAAGTATTCCGATGCACGGCAAAATAAATTCTCTCAACGCTTCCGTAGCGGCGGGAATACTGATGTTTGAGATTGCAAAGACAAGAAATATTACCGATAGGTGAGTTTAAGTGAACGATAACAGCAAAAAAACTTCCGGCGATACCGTCGACGAGTTTCTCTCGCGTTACCGCAGAATCGTTAAGCACACGGAGACCGTACGAACGTTCAGAACGAGCGATTCCGTAGACTCTGCGGACGGCGAAAGATCTCAAAGCGGAAAAAGCGTCCGCGCGTCCGACAGAACTATGGAGATCGACCCGCGCGCGACGTTCAATCCCGTTACTCAAAGACAGATAATAACGAAAAAAGCTTCCTCTGCTCCTGACGGAAATACGGATTATGACAAAAAAGAATACACGGACAGATTTGTCACGGAACCCGAGCTCAAAGCTTCCGATATAAAAACAGCGAGAACCATGGAATTCGACCCCTCGGCACAGAAGAAAAAGGAGTCGGATCCGGATACGGTGGAGGGTCAGCAGACGTTCGCTTCATTCTTCGGTGAATCCGCCGATAAGGAAATTAAACGGAGCATAAAAATTACCTCCGAGCCCGAAGAGGCAGAACCGGAATCCGACGGCGAATTCGATTTCGAAGCGGGCGACGATATTGCGTCGTTATATAAAACGCTCAACGTCGGCGAGGCTATGGCATTCGGAAAGAGCGAAAAATTAAGAGCCATTGCGAGAACTGCGGGGGACGACAGGGAGGTAAAGCTTGAAAATCAGCTTACTTTCCCCGGATTCGAGAGTGAAAAAAGAGAGTATGTCGACGAGGAAAAGCTTGAAAAGGACGTCAGAAAAAACAGAATAAAAAAAGTCAGAGACTTTATGCTCAAAGGCGGAGTCGAAAAACAGAAAGACGAGGTAAACGGCGATATTGCCGAAAACGTTATAATAACGAATGTTACCGAGGACGAAATCGAAAAACGCGAAAGAACCGCCTCGTTTAAAAAGTTCCAGGGCGAATTGTCGAGATTCGTTAAAACTCACGACAATGAGGGAATAGACCCCGGAATCGAGTATTCGTCCGAACACGACGTTAAGAATATAAACGCGTATATCCGTTCGGGAAAAAGAAAGTCGGGTATTCTCGTTTTGCTGAGCGGAATATTCGGTATTGCGCTTCTTATAATGTCGCTTGTTTCGGTCTCCTCGCCCGATACGTTTATGGGCGGAAATATGAAGCTGTACGCGGCGATAAACTTTTTTCCGCTTGTGATTGTCGGACTTTTGTGCTGTATAGATCTGCGAAAATGCTTCTCGGCTTTAAAACAGAAGCGTTTTGCCTCGGACATAAGTATTTACTTTATGTTCCTGTTTTCGGCAGTGCAGTGCGCGCTTATATGGTTTTACCCGGATACTCTCAATTCCGCGGTGCCGATGCTCGCCCCCGCGGCGATACTTTCGGCTCTTCCGCTTTACGGCGGACGGTACGTAACGTATAACAATATACAACTGTGTTTTAACCGGTATTCCGGTAAGGACGTTTTAAATATTTTAAGGCCGTTCGGCGACGGCGGGCTTGCGAAAGAGATGATCGCGGGCTTGCAGACTCCGGGCGGAAACGACGTAAAATACACGGCGAAAGCAAAGTCGGTTTCGGGATTTATGCGCTGCGCCGTAAACGCGGTGCCTCCCGACCCGTATGCAGATGCAGTTTCGTTCTCGTCGCTGTGCGTTTCGGTTCTTGTCGGCGCGATATCGGGAATAATCAGGAAAAGCGCGGTTACGGGATTTACTTCGGCCGCCGCAATACTTATACTTTCCGTTCCCGTAACATATATTTTTATAACGGTTCTCCCTTTGTTCAGAGAGAATTTAAAGCTTTACGAAAAGAAAGCATCCGTTCCGTCGTATTCCGTTGCCGGGAATATTTCAAAATCAACGGCGGTCATCTTTTCTTCTTCCAATATTATCGAGCAGTCTGCGTGCAGTATTCACGGAGTCAAAACGTTCGGCTCCGCGGATGCGGAAATGTCCGTTTTATATGCGGCGGCTCTTGTTATGAAAGCGCATACGCCTCTTGAAAAGATTTTTTCAAAGGCTGTAAATATTGAAGATATCGAAAACCTCAATACGGAGGATATCGTTTACGAAGAAAAGCTCGGTCTGTCGTCGTGGATTGACAACAACAGAGTCCTGTTCGGCAGCGAGGATCTTATGAGACATCACAATATTCCGCTTCCGTCGGGCGATATCGATATTTATAAAGAGGGAAGCAGAAAGATAATTTTTCTTGCGGTCAACGATTCTCTCAAAGCGATGTTCGTCGTAAGCTATCATATAAAAAGGAGCGTTTCTCAGTTTTTAAGAGAGCTTACGAAACGAGGAATGGCGATACTTGTAGATACAATGGATCAGAATATTACGGAGGAATTTCTTGAAAAGAAATGTAAGCTTCCTCAGAATTCCGTCAGAGTTATCGGTGTCAGAATCGGAGAGTATTACCGTCAGACCGCTTCGGTAACGGAGCCTGTCGTTCCTGTCGGAGGACTCCATTCGGGTACCATGGCATCCGAATCGAGTCTTATAGAGTCGTCGTTTCGTCTTTCCTCACGGCGCAGGGTCGCTTCTTCGGGAGTGTACACATGCGCGGTGATAGGAACCGCTCTCGTTACTGTTCTTGCATTTTGTTCGGGGCTTACATTGGTCGGCAGCTGGCAGATAGTTTTGTTCAGACTGTTTTGGCTTGCGTTCGGGCTTATCACCCCGGCATTTATAAAAAAATAATAAGAGAGGTATTTTAAAGTGGATATATTCGGTGATCTTTTTAACGGCGCGGTTTCATGGGGCAGTATTGCCGTCAGGGTTGTTGTTGCCGCCGTAGTAGGTATCATGGTCGGAATAGAGCGCGAGCTGTCGAATCATCCCGCAGGCATGAAAACGCATTCGCTCGTTTGTCTCGGCGCCGCTATAACGTCGATAATTTCGCAGGAGATGGGCTTTGATATAAGCATGTCCGACGCGGCTGTTGCTGTCGGCGCAAAGGTAGATATTTCCCGAATTGCATCGGGCGTTGTTTCGGGTATCGGCTTTATCGGTGCGGGCGCGATTATTAAGTCAAAGGACGGAAGTGTCGTTACCGGTATCACTACCGCAGCCACGGTTTGGATAAGCGGATGCATGGGACTGGCTATCGGTATGGGATATTACAGAGTTACGCTTATTGCATTCGTTATGGTTATGATTTCGACTCTTTTCTTAAAACAGTTTGAGGAGAGATTTATTAAAAACCGCGGAACCCGCCGTCTTGTTATAGTTCTCGGCAATAAGTCCGCGACACTGCCTCTTATCGAGGAGTATTTTGACAGAAAACAGATAGTCGTAACGTCTTTCGACTGCATCGGTTCGGACGAAGAGGATAAACGCTATTATTTCTGCAAATACTTTTTAAGAATTCCGAAGTCGGTACCGTTTATGACAGTCGTAAGGGACCTCGCGAAGCTTGAGGACGTGTGCGACATTTATGAGAGTAATGCTCCCGTTGAGTCAAAACATGTAGAGAAAAAGTAACATTTATTTGTCGATTGTCGTTAATAATGCATAAAAATGTGTTGACGAAAGCTTGACTAACTGATATAATGTACGAAGCGACTCAATTAGAAGGAGTGTCACTCGAATGGCTGATAAAGCAAAAAAGGTTAAACTTAATTACGGAAAAACAGCCCTGATAGGTTTCGGATTCATGGCGGTTCAGATTGCGTGGATTATCTACAACGCTTACGTTCCGCTTATTCTCAAGGAGAATAGCACTATCGCGAATCTCTCATGGGCAAGCACCGCTGTCGGTATTATAATGGTTATCGACAACGTATTCGGCGTTGTATTCCAGCCCCTGTTCGGTAAAATATCCGACAGAACGCACACGCGCTTCGGCAAACGTACGCCGTTTTTAATGATAGGCATACCGGTATGTGCGCTGTTATTTATCTTTATTCCGCGTATACAGCTTCTCGGCGTGCTTATGCTCGACATCATCGTGTTTAACTTCATAATGTCAACATGGCGTTCTCCCGTCGTTGCAATGATGCCCGACTTCGTTCCCTCTGAGCTTCGCGGCGAGGGCAACGCGGTTATCAACATCATGGGCGGCGTCGGTGTTGTTCTCGGTACCGTTTCCGGTAAAATAATCACAGGTATCTCCGGAAACAGCGAAACCCAGTTCGTAAGAAATAACGTTTTCCTTTTCGGTGCGATCGTTATGGTCGTATGTCTTCTTGTTGTCGTATTCCTTGTAAGAGAGCCGGACAACAGAATCACTAAAGCCGAATCTCTCAAAATCGCCGCGGATTATAAGAAGGCAAAAGGCGGTAAGGAGAAGAAAGCTTCAATCAAGAGTCTCGGACTTACAAAGGGCGAGAAAAAGAGCCTTATATTCATGCTTATCGCTCTGTTCTTCAACTCGAACGCTACCGATTCTATCAATACTTATTTTACCACATTCGCAAAATACGAGCTTAACTTTAAAGAGTCCGACGCGTCTCTTATAATTACGCTCTTTGCAGCCGCTACCGTTATCGGAGCTATTCCCGCAGGTAAGCTCGGTCAGAAATTCGGACGTAAAAAGACTATTATGTCGGGCTGGATCGGCGTTCTTGTTCTCTTCCTGCTCTATGCGATAACGCAGTGGTTCTGGCTTCTTTATGTCGCCATCGTCGCGGGCGGTATTCTTATTGCATTCGTTACTATCAATACGCTTCCCCTTGTTCTCGAAATCGGCGGTATCGATAGAGTCGGAACGTTTACCGGTTATTACTATACCGCTACGTTCTCCGCTTCTATAGTAGGTCCTGTTCTCGTAGGTACCATGTTCGATATAACAAAGGTATTCTCATCGACCGGCGAAATCAACTACTGGTCTCTGTTCTTCTACTGCCCCGTCTGCTTCGCTCTCGCGCTGTTGTGCATGTCGCAGGTTAAGCACGGCGAGACAAGAACAATCTCCGAGGAAGTGATAAAGGACGCTCAGCAGGACGACTGATATCGGGCTTTATCTTTCGGCGCAGACCGAAAATTTCTAAAAAATTTTCTAAACGCTTTCTTTACCCTCTCGCAGTACCTATGTACGGCTTCGGGGATAAAGAAGGCGTTTTCTGCATCCGAAATCTAAAGTCCGGGCAGGTCTCATCGCAGAGAACGGCGGACTTTATCTTTCGGCGCAGAGAAAAAAACAATGATTATTCTAAACGTTTTCTCTACCCTCTCGCAGTAAAGGGAGCGTTTTATTTTATGCGGAAAGCATACAAAAACCGAGACCCGATAAAAAATCAAGTCCCGGTTTTTTTTTGGAGCGTAAACATTATTTTGTAGAGGAATACACATTGTATTCACGCGGTAAAGGCAGAGATTTTTAAGTATGATTTTGCCGACTCAAAACCGCCGATTTTATATTGCCGACGCATGGCTATTTATATTATTACCGTAAGTCTCATGCGGGAATATGATATCTTTCCCTGCAAAAGAATGTTTGTGTTTATGAAATGGAATCTGTGGTAAATCGTTATTCTACGGTCAAATTTATTGTTTAAATACGAATAATTTGATTTATAAATTCGAAACAATCGAATACACCGCCGTTACCGGCAGTGCGGGGAGCATATTTCCGACTCTGAATTTTTTATTGAATACACTGTTGACTCCGACTGCGAAAATCATCACCGAGCCGACCAGTGATATATCGTCGACAAGCGAGGTCGTTATATACGGTTTTATAAGCTCGGCGAGAAGCGTTATCGAGCCTTGAAATATTCCTATCGGAATAAATGAGAAGAGACAGCCGATTCCCATTGACGACGCCATTACGATTATAATTAAAAAATCAAGAAGCGATTTTGCGAACAGCGTGGCATGATCTCCGGTCAGTCCGTCCTGAAGCGAGCCGACAACCGCCATTGCCCCGACGCATACGACGAGTGAAGAGCTTACGAATGCGTCGGTGAATCCGCCGTCGTTTTTTGCTATATTAATAAGCTCTCCGGTAAGCGTTCCGAGCGACAGACTTATAATCATCATCAGCGTTCCGTATGATGAAAGTCTGCCGTCCTCGATTATCAGCATTTTTGAAAGAGCGCCCGAGAGTCCGACGAACATTACCGAGAGTCCGAGCACCTTCATTAGCGAATCCTGTATTGATTCCTTTATTTTTTTACCGAAAAGCGTTCCGATAAGTCCGCCGGCTATGACCGCACAGACGTTGACAGCCGTTCCGAGCCCTTTAAGAGTGTTAAGAAGCTCCATGCGCTTTACCCTCTTTCTTTTTTTCGGTTAAGGTAAGAATGAATAACGTCGACAGAATCAGCGCGAAGCCTATTAAATCGACGGGGTAAAATTTTGTTTTAAGCCACAGCGCGGAAATGACGGCGGCGGAGAGCGGCTCAACGCTTGCGAACAAGCTTGCTTTTACCGCGCCTATCATCGTAACGCCCGTCAGATAGAATGTAAACGAGCATACCGTTCCGAGAATTACGATAGCCGAAAACGCCGTAATGCTGCCTTTATCGAGAGTGAATTCGTAATTCCACGGACGGAAAATCAGACTTAATATTACGCCGCCTGTAAGCATTCCCCAGCCTGTGACGACTGCGGGGTTATACTTATTCATAATTCGTTTCGGCTGGATTGAATATACAACGCAGGTGCATGCGGACAGCAGTCCGACGATCAATGCTTTCGGCGAAATCGCAAGCGACGTAAACGAGCCGTGCGTAGCAATCAGGAACGTGCCGGAAAGAGCGAGCACGACGGCGATTATCTCGTTTAAATGAGGTGCTTGCTTTTTTATAATGCATGTTACCGCCATGATCATAACGGGGTTTGTGTACTGTAAAACCGTAGCCGTTCCCGCGTTCGAATACTGAATCGTATAAAAATACGTAAACTGGCACAGCATGAGACCCACTACGCCGAAAATTATCTGATCGAGCGCGTCGCGTTTGTTTTTGAACACGTCGAATATTCTGCCCTTGTATCTGACCGCACAGATTATGAGCAGGATAACTCCCGCCGTAAAAAGCCTCAAAGGAACGAGCGTCTGCGAGACGAAGCCCTTATTTTCAAAAAGGAACTGTCCGCATGCGCCCGAAAGACCCCAAAACACGCCGCCGATAAGAGTCAGAACGGTGCCGAGTGTGTTTTTGTCTTTTAATAACTTATTCATGCCTATCTCTCCCATAATATAAAATTGTATATTTATAAATTGTATAAGTCAACGGCAATATTGTACAACAGTGTTTACATTCGATAAAAAAAATAGTACAATAAAACACGGTGAGTCTATGCAAAAGATAAATTATCAGAAAATGCTCGACGACGTTATCGAAAAAAATAAAAAAGACGGCATAAAGCCGACGCTTCTTCTGCACGCGTGCTGCGCGCCGTGCTCGAGTTACGTTCTTGAATATTTAAATCAGTCTTTCGATATCACAATGTTTTTTTATAATCCGAATATCTCCCCGAGGGAGGAATTCGACTTCAGATTGTCTGAGCTTAAACGGCTTATAACAGAGATGAATTTGAATATAAAAGTAATCGCCGGAGAATATGACAGCGATTTGTTTTATAAAAATTCAAAGGGTCACGAGTCTGAACCCGAGGGAGGCGAGCGCTGTTTCAGGTGCTACGAAATGCGTCTTAGAAAAACGGCTTTGCTTGCAAAGGACGGGGGATTCGATTATTTTACAACCACATTGTCTATAAGTCCGTACAAAAACGCCGAAAAACTCAATGAAATCGGCGGACGGCTCGGCGAAGAATACGGCGTAAAATATCTATATTCCGACTTTAAAAAGAAAAACGGATATAAACGCTCGATTGAACTGTCAAAAATATATTCGCTTTACAGACAGGATTACTGCGGGTGCGTTTTTTCTAAGGAAATAACGAGGAAACTTCGAGCCGAAAAAGAAAAATAATAAAATAATTTTAAATCGAAAGGAAAAACAAAAATGAGAGTTATGAGCTTTAATGTTCTCTGCGGAGGAAAGGGAAAAAACTACTGGACGACGAGAAAGGATATGGTTGTTTCGGTTATAAAAAAATATAACCCCGATACATTCGGACTTCAGGAGGCTCACAGCCGTTGGATGAATGTGCTGTGCGCAGGACTTCCCGAGTATGATTATGTCGGTGTCGGCAGAGATAACGGAAAACGTCTCGGCGAGTTTTCCCCCGTATTTTATAAAAAGGACAAATTCGAGGTCGTTTCATCGGGTAATTTCTGGCTCAGCGAAACGCCCGAAATCGCGGGCTCAAAGGGCTGGGACGCCGCGTGCGTGAGAATATGCTCATACGCCGTGTTAAGAGATAAAAAGACGAAAAAAGAGTTCGCGCATTTTAACACGCACTTAGACCATATAGGTCAGACCGCTATGAGCGAAGGCGCAAAGCTTATAGCGAAGAGGGCGGGAGAGGTTACGTCCGTCCCCGTTATCGTCACGGGAGACTTTAACGTCATGCCCGGCAGCGAGCCGTATAAGCAGATGATTAACGCAGGCTTTTCCGATACGAGAGACTGCGCGAAAATGACCGACGGCTGCTATACGTTTCACGCGTTCGATATTCCGATAAGAGACGGCGAATGCGCGAGAGAAATTATCGATTTTATTTTTGAAAGAGGCGTTAAGAGCGTAAAGGAATTCAGAGTTATAACCGATAAATTCGGCGACAGATATCCGTCGGATCACTACCCGGTTATTGCCGATATTGAATTATAAGGACGTTAATAATGTTTAAGGGAAGCGAATATTTCTATTATCTGATGTACGCCGTCGGATTTTTCATGACGCTGTTCATTAATTTAAAAACGCATGACAGGTATTCTCTGACAAAGAAAAAAGCCGTCGTTTACACTGTGTGCATGTTCCTGTGCGGAATCGTCGGCGCTCTTTTGATGTCGGATATTTACAACGCCTGCTGCAAGAGCATCGGCGTGAATGAAAACAGTACGGTTTCGATTTTCGGGGCTGTTGTTTTTGCTCCGATCTTCATGACGGTTTTCTTTCTTATAGAAAAGAGCGATGCTTTAAGAAATCTTGACATGCTGACGCCCGGCATTTTTATAACGCTTACGTGCGCTAAATTCGGATGCTTTCTCGACGGGTGCTGTATGGGCGTGCCGTATGAAAACGGAATTTATAATCCGATTGTAAATACGCGCGTTTTTCCGGTTCAGATATGCGAAGTTCTGAGCATGATAATAATGCTTGTCCTGACTCAAACGTATATAAAAAAGGGAAAGAATGTCCCTGCGGGGTTTGATTATCCGCTGACAACCGCCGTTTACTGCGTTATCAGATTTTTGTGGGAATTTATGCGTTATTACGATGAATCAATGCGTCACGGATTTTTCGGCGTTACGTTCTGGCAGGGATGGTGCATTATAATGTTCGTTCTGTCGGCGGTTATGATGACGGTGCTTAAAATCCGTTCGGGAAAAAACCGCGTAATTGAAAATTGACAAAATTCTTATTTTGCCTTGACTTTATTTTGTCTGTTTGTTATCATTACATAGCATGTTAAAAAATGAAAGGTATGGTTACATGAAAAACTTATCTGCACGTAAGAGCCGTAGATTTTTCTGCGTTCTTGTAATGTGCATCCTTACGTTCATTGTCGGTATTATTACGTGTGCGGCGGCTCCCGCAGAGGATGCGACCGCTTCCGCACAGCCCGACGGTGCAGTTACGGATGAGGCTGTCGACTTGTCAGCGGATTTGCCCGTCTCGACGTTTACCGTAGAGGGTAAAGAGTATTATATCGACGGTGAAAAACCCGACGGACTCGGCGAGGACGTTCTCGGCGCTCTCGATTATGCCGAAAATTACGCGGATAATCTCGGCTCCGACCCCGATTTCCACGAGCATATCGACACCGCAATAAAGACCGTACGTAATGACGTTAAGGCGTATGCTACGTTTTGGGCGCTTATTCCCCCGATTATCGCAATCGTCCTTGCTCTTATAACGAAAGAGGTTTATTCCTCGCTCGTTATCGGTATTATCGCCGGCGGTATCATTTACTCGGGCGGAAATTTCGAGACTACAATGTCTCACGTTCTTATCGACGGATTCGTTTCGAATATAGCCGATTCATATAATATGGGTATTCTGCTCTTCCTTATCATTCTCGGTGCGATGGTTGCAATGATGAATAAGGCGGGCGGCTCGGCGGCGTTCGGCAGATGGACGTTTAAGCATATTAAGTCAAGAACCGGCGCACAGCTTATGACTATACTTCTCGGCGTTCTTATATTCATAGACGACTATTTCAACTGTCTTACCGTAGGTTCCGTTATGCGGCCCGTTACGGATAAGCACAATATATCAAGAGCAAAGCTCTCTTACCTTATCGACGCTACGGCGGCTCCCGTCTGCATTATCGCTCCCATTTCGTCATGGGCGGCTGCAGTTGCGGGATTTGCAAACGCCGCGGGCGCAGAGAGCGGAATCAAGCTTTTCATAGAGGCTATTCCGTATAACTTCTACGCGCTTCTCACTATCGTAATGATGGTATTCCTCGCGCTTACGGGTATTGACTACGGCCCGATGAAGATTCACGAGGACAATGCAAAGAACGGTGATTTGTTTACCTCGGGTATGCACGAAGCCGTTGACGATATGAAGGTTAACGAAAAGGGCAGAGTGTGCGACCTCGTAGTGCCGATTCTCGTTCTTATTGTTACATGCGTTATCGGAATGATTTACTCGGGCGGATTTTTCACCGCAGGCGAGGACGGATATCATGATTTCGTAACGGCGTTTTCAAATTCCGACGCGTCCGTAGGTCTTGTTTACGGTTCGTCGATTGCTCTCATTTTCACAATAATATTCTTCCTTATCAGAAGAGTTATCAATTTCAAAGAGATTATGGCTTCTGTTCCCGAGGGCTTCAAGGCTATGGTTCCCGCTATAATGATTCTCGCATGCGCGTGGACTCTTAAAGCGATGACCGACAGCCTCGGCGCGAAGATATTCATTTCACGTCTCGTTGAAAGCTCGGCGGGCAGACTCGATTTCATTCTCCCGGCTATTATATTCGCGATTGCCGTAGGACTTTCGTTCGCAACCGGTACGTCGTGGGGTACGTTCGGCATACTTATCCCGATTGTATTGAGCGTATTCAACGCAGGCGACCCGATGGAGATTATCGCTATCAGCGCGTGCATGGCGGGCGCGGTATGCGGTGACCACTGCTCACCCATTTCCGATACTACGATTATGGCTTCCGCAGGCGCACAGTGCGACCATATCAACCACGTTTCGACCCAGCTTCCGTATGCTCTGACCGTCGCGGCGGTATCGTTCGTCTCGTACATTATCGCAGGACTTGTAAAGAGCGCGTGGATTGCGCTTCCCGTTGCGATTGTGCTTATGATTGCAACGCTGTTCGTTATCAGAGCCGTTGACTCTAAGAAAAACGGCAAACCGCAGACGAAAAAGGCGAAATAATTTAAAATAAAAATATTATAATCAACCTCCCGCTGACGGAAAATGAAGTCGGCGGGAGGTTTTTTTGCGTTTAACTGTATGAAAATGTGCATTTCGAACCGATTATTTGCATTTCATGCCGAATTTTGCAAATTGCTTGAAAACAGGGAATTTTATGTAGTATACTTGGCATATAAATACAGCTTCGGCTGTTTGTATATGTACATAAAACGGAGGATATTACATGAAAACGATTAAAAGAATTTTATCGGTCTTTTTTATAGTTCTTTTGCTTGTCACGTCGGTACCGGCGGCGGGATTTGAGGGGCTGTTTGCAACTAAGGCTGAAGCGGCCGATATGAAAAAGACGATTTCGTCCATGTCTGTCGGTGAGACTGTAACATTCGGAAGCTACCCGCAGACGGATGTAACGTCCGATATGGGGGCGGAGCTTTCAAATGCGGCTCCCGATACCGATGACTGGACGAGCTATAACTATTACTATGACGGTAAGCAGTCCGACTACATGAAATACTATGACATTACATATAAAGGAAGCCGATACAGAGGCGTGTATTTTACAAAATATCGTCCGAATTATTGGAATGATACTTTTTCTGAATATCAATCTAAAAACGGTTACAATACTGGTAACGTTTACTGGTTCAGATACGATCCTCTTACGTGGCGCATTCTTGACCCGTCGACGGGTTATGTAATATGCGAAGATATAATCGATTCTCAAGCGTTTAATAACGAGTATTACTTTAACGGAACGTATGATATTTTCTGTCGAACCGTATACTATAATGACGAAACTTATACTAATTATGCGAACAACTGGGAGTATTCTACTATACGTACATGGCTTAACGAATCTTTTTTTGTTACGGCGTTTTCATCGAGTGAAAGAAGACAGATTCCGTGTACAAAGCTTACTACTCCGTTATTTTCGTCATCACCTTCAGACTATGATGTATGCGAAACAGGAGATTATGTTTTCCTGCCGTCATATCAGGATATGACTAATTCTTCGTACCTTTTTTTATCGGATATCTCCGATTATAACATGATCCGCAGAGCGCATTCTTCAGATTATGCAAAATCACAGGGAGTGTGGGTTAGTAAATCATATAGGGATAAAAATAGTATGTATGCCTCATATTATCGTCTGCGTTCTGCAGGTAATGGATACGAATACACTGACGGAGTCGATCCCAGCGGTGAATGCGGTGATCTTGACTTCAGCTGGAATGCTTTCAATACCTTTAGCGGTATTCGCCCCGCTTTGTGTTTTAATCCCTCATCCACCGGGACTTACTCGAACGACTATGACAAGAAAGTAACGATTAACGTATACTCGAAAGACAGCTACGATGTTATAAACAAGGTTCCGCTCGTTAACGTCAGTACGAAGCTTAAAGATTTCACGGTTAAGACCTCGTCTGAAAGTAAAGTCGTATCCGATACTTCAAAAGTAAAAATAAAAATCAGCGAGGCAAAAAAATCCGGAGTAAAAATTTCTAAAGACAAATACTGCGACTATATCATCCCGCAGGATGTTTTTGAAAATATTTTCAACGAGGGATTTTCGGCTAAATTAGATGTAAAAATGTCCGCCCTGCCGAAGCACAAAGCCGGGTATATCTCCACCGCTTTTGTAAAAGAGGACGGAGAATATGATTCATATACAGATACGATAACAGGGTCGGTAAATATAACAAAGGGAAATAAATACAAGGTCATTCTTTCGGCAGCCGGAGTCGGAAACGACGTAAAATACTATCTCTCGCAGGACGAACTTCATAAAATTGAAAGCGATACGGGCGTGTTCGAGGGGGATTTGTTCTCCGATTTTACCCCGTATAAGGATGTCTACGCATATGCCGTTTCAAGCAAGGGAACAACGGTACTGACGAAACTTAAATTAGATATAATCCCGGATGTTGAAAATAAAAAGTTTGACGATTTTATAAAGAGCAATTCGACGAATCTGCTCGGCGAAGCTCCGACGAGCATTACGGGAAAGGCAGGAAACTTTTTATTTGAGGGGGCAAAAATCGACCTTTCAGCCTTTAAAGTCCCTGTAAGTGCGGAGATAGACGGAAATACACTCAAGGTGGCAATCGGTATCGACGGCATTTTCAGCTATACTCACGACACAAAGGATAGTTCGACAACCGGAACAAAGTGGAAGAAAAACGGAGAGTGGTCAAACTTCGTAAAGGACTATAAAGAATATTTTGAAAAAGACCACAGCTGGGCAACAAAAAAAGAAAAAGCAAAAGAAGCAAATAATAAAGCGAAGCAATTGAGCGAAAAATACGGTAAAAAAACATCGGTTAAGTCGAAGTCAAAGAATTTTAGTTTGAATGTTGTCGGCTACGGTGTTTGGGAGCTTGTCCGTTCGGGCAAAGAGTGGACAATAAAATTCAAAGAGGGAAGTGCCGCCGTAACGGGTTCGCTCAGCTATAAGTACTGCCAAAACGGATTTGCCGGACCGTGTCCCGGATATATGTATTTCGGATTCGGCGCGTCGCTGACAGCGTCCGCTAAAATCACGAAATCGGTTTCTGATTATTCCGTTCCGCTGCAATGGGAGTTCTCATTGTCACTTGAACCTGAGATTACGGCGGGAGCCGGTATCGGCTGGAAAAACTGGGCTTCTATCGGACTGTACGGAAAAGCCTCTGCGCCGTTTTATTTAAAACCTGCTTTTGCAAACAAGACAGGTAATTTCAAACTGGATGTTAAGGGCGAAATCGGTGTTGAAGCAACGGCTTTGTTTGTTTTCAAAAAGAGAAAAAAGATACTTGACGGCGAAATGAATATTATAAACAAAACATGGTCTAATACGAAAAAGATGAAAGCATATTCGTTATACATTCCGCATGATATCTCGGGCGAAGAGTCTATTACGACGACAAAAGCGGTAAACGACGTTGAAAGCGTAGACAGAAGCTATGCTTCAAAGACATCCGAGTGGCTCGGAACTAAGTCGTTTTTTGACTTTAAATCAAGGATTAAATCAAAGTCTCTCGATCTGTCCGGAATGACGTATACAACGCTTCAGGAGAACGTATTTTATGCACCCCAGCAGCAGATTGCCGTAGTCGGCGATAAGGCGTTAATGGTTTACGTTGAGGATGACATCGAAAGAAGCGCAAACAACAGAATGCGTCTTATGTATACGCTCTATGATTTTTCGACGGATTCGTGGAGCAAGCCGAAGCCCGTATCGGACGACGGCAAGAATGACTCGTACCCCTATCTCGTTTCCGACGGAGAGAATACATATATCGCATGGATAAAAGCAAATACGCTTTATGACGATAATCTTTCAAACGCGGTCGACGTTTACAGAGCGTGCGAGGTTTATTATGCGAAGTTTGATTCAAATTCCGAAACGTTTACGGACGTAACGAGAATAACGAACGACGACGTTTACGATTACAACCCGACGGTATCGATTGATTACTGCGGAAACCCCGTTGTTTACTATGCGTCATGTACGGATAACGATACATACGGACAGAATAACACTATAACGAAGTATACCGAAATTGTATCTCTGCCCGAAACAAGCACGGACAGCGATACCTCCGAGGTATATAATCCGTCAGCCGAACATACGGCGATAAAAACCGTTATCGAAAGCGGTAAGTATTACATTCTCTCCATGACGGCGAACAGCGACGCGGACGAGCTTACATATATTATGGATAAGAACGGCAATACAAGCGATTCGTCGGGCGTTAACGCATACACAATCAGTAACGGTACGACAATAGAGATTGACCATGAAACGGCAATTTCGGACGCGTTCTATGCAAATCTTAACGGGGAGGAAAAGCTTTTATTCTCCGACAGGTCGAACATCTATTATTTAAATGACGACGGGGAGGAAACGGCTGTCCTTGACAGTGATACGAGCATTTCAAGTGTTGTTTTCCCGATTGAAACCGACGACGGACTTTCATTTATGTTTACAAAAAATGACGGGGATTCCTCGGAGCTTTTCTATGTTTCACAGACCGAAAACGGCTGGTCGGCTCCTATTCAGATAAGCAATGTAGGAAAGAGGATAGAAAATGTCGCTGTCGCTTATAGAAGTAACAGACTTTACGGAAGTATCACGACAAAAGAAAACGACGAAACGGATATAGTCGGATTTAAATTTAACGATTTTACGGACGTATCGCTCGGTGATATCTTCATATCCGAGCTTGAAACGAGCGCGGGTGAGGATAATAAATTCACTGTCGCCGTATTTAACAACGGCACATCCAAAATCGACAGTATTGACTTTACCGTAAGCGACACTATCGGAACCGACAGCAAACAAACCGTCGAAGCCGATATCAAACCGGGCGATATGAAGCTTGTCGAGCTTACATATCCCGCACCGGAGGATTACCGCAAAACGACTCTGACGGTTTCCGCAGATACAGCGAACGATAGGAATACGGATGATAATACCGTTTCTAAAGCAATCGGACTGCCCGAGCTTCGACTTGACGAGCCGATTAGTGAGGAATTCGCGGATTATTATGTCGTAACGACATATGCAGAAAACTTCTCCGACATCACGGCAAACAATGTTTCAGTAACGGTAAAACAGGATGATAATAGTATTGCCGATCCGATTAATTTTGACGAGATTGCTTTGCTTCAAAGAGAAGCAATCAGCGTAGTTATCCCGAAATCAAGCGTTACCTATGACGAGGACGGTTTTGCAAGTATAACGATTTCTGCGCTCTGCGGTGAAAATTCGGACGAGGTTACGGCAATTCTTACGGATAATTCAAAGGATGAAAACGGAGAATGTACTCATATCGAAACGATAATAAAAGAAACTCCCTCGACGTGTATATCCGAGGGTAGGGCGGAGACAGTCTGTGTTTCCTGCGGAGAAGTTCTCGGAACGATAGCCGTTTACGAAAAATCGGGACATACGATAGCTGTTGATGATGCTGTCGGCGCAACGTGTACGACAACAGGAAAGACAGAGGGTGAACACTGCACGGTCTGCGGAAAGGTTCTTACCGCACAGGAAGTAATTGACGCGTTAGGTCATACGGAAGTTATAATACAGGGCAAGCCCGCGACTTGTACGGAAACCGGTTTGACCGACGGAGTTGAATGCTCTGTATGCGGTGAGATTCTGACTGAACAGACGGAGATTCCCGCCGCGGGACACAAAGAGACCGCTATAAAAGGAAAGCCTGCGGCATGCACACAGTACGGACTGACAGACGGTGTTGAGTGTTCTGTCTGCGGTGAGATTTTAACGGCGCAGGAGAAAATCCCCGCGACGGGGCACAAGTCCGAAATAATAAAAGGCAAACCGGCGACATGCACGGAAAAGGGGCTGACCGACGGAGTTAAATGCTCCGAATGCGGAATTATCCTTATAGCGCAGAAGAATATCCCGGCATTAGGTCATAAATTCGAAAACGGCAAGTGTACCGTATGCTCCGCACCCGATCCCGATTATAAGCCTGCCGAAAAACCGACGGACAAACCTACGGAAAAGCCGACCGAAAAGCCCGACGAGCCTAAGCCGGATGAGCCGACGACAAACCCCGACAGTAAAAAAGAGCTGTCGCTCGTCGAGGGATGCAAACAGGTTCTCGATAATGTCAAAAAGACGGTTTCGTTCGTTCTTGACAATATAAAGGGTACGTCGATTGACGATTTTATCGCCATGTTCACTGACGGCATAAAGATCGTGAACGATAAAAAAGGTCTTGTCTACAACGGTATGAAATTTACCCACGGCGACGACGAGTATACAGTTATCGTCAAGGGCGATACCGAGGCGGACGGCAAGATCACAGCCGCCGACGCGAGAAAGATTCTTCGAATCTCTGCCCGTCTCGAAAGTCCCGACGACTTAACAAGAACTGCTGCGGATATCGATTCGAACGATAAGATAACGGCGGCGGAAGCCCGCGCGGTATTGAGATTTGCCGCAAGGTTATCGAATTCGATTGAATCCGAACTTCCTAAGTGAAAAATATAATACCTGCGTCCCGAAGCGTTATGCTTCGGGGCGTTCGGTTTAATTAACACTTGACACCGCGAGCCTTTTTATTTATAATATACCGTATAGTGTTATGTAAAAAAATACACCTTTTTTGAAAGGAAGAAATAATAATGGCAGACGAATTCGTATTAACACAAGCCGCCGTAGACGAGCTTACGGCGGAATTAAAATACCTCAGAACTACGCGCCGTGCAGAGGTTGCGGAGAAGATTAAGGAGGCTAAATCCTTCGGCGACCTCTCCGAAAACAGCGAGTACGACGAGGCTAAGAGTGAGCAGGGTAAGCTTGAGGCTCGGATTACCGAGATCGAGTACACCCTCCAGCACGTTAAGATAATCGACGAGAGCGCGCTCACCACCGACACCGTTCACGTCGGCTCCAAGGTCACGCTTACCATCAAATCGACCGGTATGCAGGTTCACTATCACATCGTAGGCTCTCCCCAGGCGGATCCCCTTGCAGGAAAGCTGTCCGACGAGTCTCCCGTAGGCAAGGGCGTTCTCGGGCACAAGGTCGGCGACGTTATCGAGATTGAGACTCCCTCCGGTATGACCGAGGTCGTTATCGACGAGATTTCGAAATAATCATTCAGGCGGGCGCGGGTCGTCCGCCGTGACTGTATATTCATTTTTTTATAATTTAAGGAGAACGCGGATATGGCGGATGAAAAAAAGAATCAGACAACTGCCGAGCAGGATGTTAACGTAAACGAATTAAGAAAAATAAGAGTGGAAAAACTCGAGAATTTACAGAAAGCCGGCAAGGACCCGTTTAAAATTACGACGGCGAATCAGCAGTACCATACCGTAGATATTGCCGAAAAATTCGACGAGCTTGAAAATAAGGACGTTTCGGTTGCGGGCAGAATCATGTCCAAACGCCCCATGGGCAAGGCGGGCTTTATCAACATTAACGACCGCGACGGCAAAATTCAGGTTTATGTAAGGCGCGACGACATCGGCGAGGAGGAATACGCCGACTTCAAAAAATATGATATCGGTGATATCGTAGAGGTTACGGGTTTTGTATTTAAGACAAAGACAGGCGAGATTTCGATTCATGCAAAGAGCGTCAGGCTCCTTACAAAATCGCTTCTCCCGTTGCCCGAAAAGTATCACGGACTTACAAACACCGACACGCGTTACCGTCAGAGATATCTCGACCTTATCATGAATCCGGACGTTAAGGATACGTTTATCAAGCGTTCGCTTATCATCCGCGCTATCAGAAGATATCTTGATTCCGAGGGCTTTATCGAGGTTGAAACCCCCATGCTCGTTCAGAATGCGGGCGGCGCGGCGGCAAGACCGTTTGAGACGCATTTCAACGCTCTTAACGAGGATTTAAAGCTTCGTATTTCGCTTGAACTCTATCTTAAAAGACTTATCGTCGGTGGTATGGAGCGCGTTTACGAGATAGGCAGAGTTTTCCGCAACGAGGGACTTGACACGAGACACAACCCCGAATTCACCCTTATGGAGCTTTACCAGGCTTACACCGACTACCACGGCATGATGGACCTGACCGAAAATCTTTACAGAACAGTTGCAAAAGAGGTTCTCGGCACGACCAAAATCACATATAACGGAGTCGAAATGGATCTCGGCAAGCCGTTTGAGCGTATAACAATGATCGACGCCGTTAAGAAATACGCGGGCGTTGACTTTACGAATATTAAAACAGATGAGGAGGCCAAGGCTCTCGCAAAGGAAAAGGGTATCGAATTCGAGGACAGACACAAGAGAGGCGATATTCTCAACCTGTTCTTTGAGGAATACGTTGAGGACAAGCTGATTCAGCCCACGTTCCTCATGGATCACCCCGTTGAAATTTCACCCCTTACGAAGAGAAAGCCCGACGCGCCCGACTACGTTGAGCGTTTCGAGTTCTTCATGAACGGCTGGGAGCTTGCCAACGCTTATTCGGAGCTTAACGACCCGATCGACCAGCGCGCGCGTTTCAAGGCGCAGGATGAGCTGTTCGCGCAGGGCGACGAGGAAGCCAATCACACCGACGAGGATTTCCTCACCGCTCTCGAATACGGTATGGCTCCGACAGGCGGTATCGGATTCGGTATCGACAGAATGGTTATGCTTATG
>OIYO01000616.1_pt1 | contig 27059 bp, 20 predicted proteins | sample 1588191 | NCBI WGS metagenome assembly OIYO01 (sample SAMN03283275) | human gut metagenome | biome: human-associated habitat; material: feces | host: Homo sapiens | place: Peru | collected 2012 | reverse complement strand
CGGTGGTGTGAGAGGTCGGCTCTACTATTTATTTAGGGGAGACTCCTACTCGATTGCAATTGTACGGTTGTGCTATTTCCGAATTCATCCGTGCCATCTGTCCGTGCTTTTCCATTCTGGCGCATTCTCATGATGGAAAGAGTATTATCGCACGCTGTAACGTCCCCGGCTTTCCGTGAGGAAACGTTATTTCTCCCATTCCACCCCATTCCCCCGCATCCCCTGCACAAACTCCTCCGGCAGCGGCGCGGTGAACGTCATCCTTTCCCCCGTCCGTGGGTGCGTGAACGAAAGCGTGTACGCGTGGAGCATCAGGCGGGGGACTTTCGCGCCCTTTCCTGACCCATAAATCGGGTCGCCGCAGACTGGATGCCCGATGGACTTCATGTGCACGCGGATTTGGTGCGTCCGCCCGGTCAGAATGTGGACGTCCAGCAGCGTCACGTTCCGCCCGCGCGCAAGCACTGTCCAGTCCGTAATCGACGGGCGGCCTTCGGGGTCAATCGCCATTTTCTTGCGGTCTTTCTTGCTCCGCGCGATGGGCTGGTCGATGCGCCCGCTGTCCTCGCGCAGATTCCCTTCGACCAGCGCGCGGTAGTGCTTCTCCATCTGCCGCTCCTGCAACTGGCGGCTGAGGGCAAGCTGGCTCTGGTCGTTCTTCGCCACCAGCAGCAGACCGCTGGTGTCCTTGTCCAGCCGGTGGACGATGCCGGGGCGCAGTTCGCCGCCGATGCCGCTCAGGTGGTCGAGGTGGTGCAGAAGCGCGTTGACGAGCGTGCCGTCCTCATTCCCGGCGGCGGGATGAACGACCATGCCGCAGGGCTTCAGGACGACGGCGAGGTCATCATCCTGATAGAGAATCGTGAGCGGGATTTCCTGCGCGACGGGGACGGCGGGCTTCGGCGCGGGAATCGTCAGCACAACAGTTTGCCCCGGTTTCGCCTTTGCGCCGGATTTCGTCTCGACTTTCCCGTCCACCGTGACGTTTCCGTCCGCCATCAGCGCCGCCACCCGCGAGCGCGTCAGCCCGGCGGCTTCGGACAGGGCGACATCCAGCCGTCGTCCGTCGCCGGGAATGGAGATAGTGCGCGATTCGAGTGCGTCAGGCATCATTTGCGTCATGATTGATTTTCCTCCAATCTTCCGTGCGGAATACGATGCAGTACGCCATCAGCACCGTGCCGACGACGAGCGCCGCGTCCGCGATATTGAACACTGCGAAGGGAAACAGGGTGATATCCAGCATATCGACGACATAGCCCAGCGCCAAGCGGTCGTAGGCATTGCCGAGTGCGCCGCCGATCATCAGCGCCGCCGCGGTTCTGCTCCATCCGCTGAGCTGATAGCGGCGGAGGACGAGCCATCCGGCGATAACCGCGGTGACGGACACCACGCCCAGCATCCACGAGCGCCCGCTGAACAGGCTGAACGCCATGCCGGTGTTTTCGGCATAAATCCAGCGGAGAACGCCGGGGATGAGGGTACGCTCATCCGGCAGCGCGACGGCGAGGGCTTTGGTGAAGCGGTCAAGCGCGAGGGTCAGGAGGATGAGCAGGAGAGGCATCAGCCTTTGGGAAACGGGTTTGCGCATGGTGATGATAGCCCTTTCTGGTGATGATGATTTGGGGGAAAGCAGCGGAATCAGGGGAGCGACAATGTGGAAATGGCGGATAGAGCAGCTTGGGGCGCGTCTGCGGAAGCGCGAAGTTACGGGCAGGGGCGCTTTTCCCTGTGCCTTAGCTGCCGCTGCCCTTGCCTTCCACGAGGTTCAGCAGCTGGGTCAGGAAATCCCCGATAATCGGCAGATTCCTTTGCACCAGTCCTTGCAGCAGCCAAACCACCAGCGCGCCCAGAAGCGTAAACCCAACCGCCGTCCCTAATCCTCTTGCAATCCCGCCTACAAACTGCATCAGAAGACGCTTCTTCCAGTTCTTCTCATATGCAACAAATTCACTGAGCCGCAGCTGCTCCATCCGCAGCAATTGCTCCTCCATCTTGTTCGCCATCCAGACCGCCCATTCCTTCATTCTCGCACCTCTTTTTTGCGGTTTTCATTTTCTGATAAAATCGCGTTATCATGCAGGGAGTTTCGCCTCTGCGGAGGCGACCAAAGGGCAATGAAAACAGACGAAGTCTGCGATCGCCCTTTGGAAACCTTCGGTCGCCACTACCGGAGTTGACTGCTTCCGCAACGCAGGGATTTCGCGCCTGCGGGCGCGACAAGGGGGCAATGAAAACAGACGAACGTCTGCGGTCGCCCCCTTGACCCCTTCGGCGTGCACTACCCCATGTTTCTGGGCTTTTGTTTTTGCTGGTCAGCATTCCCCCGAATTAGGCAAACAATGCAGAGACAAGAAAAAAAGTGGACAAAAAAATGAAAAACGCGCGGAAAACGCTTGACACAGCCTATTAGTTATGCTAAACTAACGCTTGCAAATCGCGGATTAGTTGGAATAAACTATCCGCGAGAGGACTGACACAAGGAGGTCATGGAACATGATGCCGTTGGGCATGGTGGAAATTGGCGAGTCTGGCGTGATTGGCAAAATCACCGGACAGGATGAGGTGCGGCAGCATCTGGCGGAGCTGGGCTTCGTGATGGGCGAAAGAGTGACTGTTGTCAGCAAAATGGGCGGCAATCTGATTTGCGCTGTCAAGGATAGCCGTGTTGCGTTGAGCCAATCCATGGCTATGCGTGTGCTGGTGAACTGAGGAGAAGGAGGCAGAAGACATGAAAACCCTGAAGGATGTCAAGGTCGGGGAAAACGCGGTGGTTGTCCGCCTGCATGGTGAAGGTGCCGTCAAGCGCCGCATCATGGACATGGGACTGACCCGCGGGACGGAAGTCCATGTGCGCAAGGTTGCGCCGCTGGGCGATCCGATGGAGCTGACCGTGCGCGGCTATGAGCTGAGCGTGCGTAAGGCGGATGCGGAAATGATCGAGGTTCAGTAATTCTGTTTCCATTCGGATAAACCTGATTTCGCGCAGGCTTTTTCCTACCTTATACGTTTCAAACCTACTAACATAGGTGCAACCGAAGCAGTCCAGAGGGCGATCGGAAAGCCCTCTGGTCGCGTCCGCAGACGCGAAACCCTGCATCAGCACGCGCATATAGGTATGAAGAAGTCATCAACGCAATCGCGCGAAAGGGTCAAGGAGCAATGCCCCTGCAGGGGCAGAGTCTCTGGCATGGTTAGCCACAACAAATTCGCATAAGGAGGCGCCGAAAATGGCGATTACGATTGCGCTCGCAGGCAACCCGAACTGCGGCAAAACGACCATGTTCAACGCGCTGACGGGTTCTCGTCAGTTCGTCGGCAACTGGCCGGGTGTTACGGTTGAAAAGAAGGAAGGCAAGCTCAAGGGCAATGACGATGTGGTCATTCAGGACTTGCCCGGCATTTACTCCCTGTCCCCCTACACGCTGGAGGAAGTCGTCGCCCGCAACTATCTGGTGAACGACAAGCCTGATGCTATCCTGAACATCGTGGACTCCACCTCCATTGAACGCAACCTCTACCTGACCACGCAGCTGCTCGAACTTGGCACGCCGATGGTCATCGCGATGAACATGATCGACGTGTCCCGCAAAAACGGCGACAAGATCGACATGAAGAAGCTGAGCGCGGCGCTGGGTGTGGAAATCGTCGAGACTTCCGCGCTGAAGGGCGAAGGCAGCGTGAAGGCGGCTGAAAAGGCTGCCGCTGCTGCCAAGAACCGCACGATGGGCGAGCATCCGCACGTATTCACCGGCTCGGTGGAACACGCGCTGGCGCACATCGAAGACCTCATCGGCGGCAAGGTCGAACCCCGCTTCCTGCGCTGGTACGCCGTGAAGCTGTTCGAGCGCGACGAGAAGGTCGTTGCGGAACTGAAACTGTCCGAAGATGTCAAGAAGGGCATCGAAGAAGCCGTCTCCTCCTGCGAAAAGGAAATGGATGACGACGCCGAGTCCATCATCACCAACCAGCGTTATGCCTACATCAACACCTTGATGCAGAACGCGGTGAAGAAGGGCAAGGTGAAGGGCAGCCTGAGCGTTTCGGACAAGATTGACCGCGTGGTGACCAACCGCGTGCTGGCGCTGCCGATTTTCGCGCTCATCATGTTCCTCGTGTATTACATTTCCGTGACGACGATTGGTACGCTGCTGACGGACTGGACGAATGATGTGTTCGTTGCGGAAATCGTGCAGGGCAACCTCCAGACTTGGCTGGACGGCGTTGGCTGCGCAGGCTGGCTGAGCGGTCTGATTGTTGATGGTATCGTCGGCGGCTGCGGCGCAGTGCTGGGCTTCGTGCCGCAGATGCTGGTGCTGTTCCTCCTGCTGGCTATCCTTGAAGACGTCGGCTACATGGCTCGTATCGCCTTCATCATGGACCGTATCTTCCGCAAGTTCGGCCTGTCCGGCAAGAGCTTCATCCCGATGCTGATTGGTTCTGGCTGCGGCGTTCCCGGCATCATGGCTTCTCGTACCATCGAGAGCGACCGTGACCGCAAGATGACCATCATGACCACGACCTTCATCCCCTGCGGCGCGAAGATGCCGATTATCGGCCTGATTGCCGCGGCTGTGTTCGGCGGCAGCGCGTGGGTCGCAACCTCTGCGTACTTCATCGGCGTGGCGGCGATTGTTATCTCCGGCATCATGCTGAAGAAGACGAAGATGTTCGCTGGTGACCCGGCTCCCTTCGTCATGGAGCTGCCGGCGTATCACTTCCCGTCTGGCCGCAACGTGTTCCACAGTGTGTGGGAGCGCGGCTGGAGCTTCATCAAGCGCGCTGGCACGGTCATCCTCCTGTCCTCTATTGTGATTTGGTTTGCGAAGACCTACGGCTGGGCACCCACGGCGGACGTGCAGCTCGAAGCGCAGCAGACCTACCAGACGGAACTGGCTGATTACAACGCGAAGGCGGAAGCTGGAACGCTGGAAGAAGACGAGGAAGCGCCGGAACTTGCGCCTGAAATGGATCGCGCGGCTGGCTCTTGGGGCGCTGTCGCGGATATGGACAACTCCATCCTTGGCAAGATTGGCAACCCGGTCAGCGTGGTGTTCAAGCCGCTGGGCTTCGGCAATATGCCGTCCACGGTCGCTACGGTCATGGGTCTGGTTGCGAAGGAAGAAGTCGTTGGCGTTCTGGGCGTGCTGTATGGCGCGGATGACGCGGCGGACGTTGTTGATGACGAGGACATGACCGAGGAAGAGAAGGCGGAAGCCCTCAGCCCGATTGCGACGGCGTTCAACGAGTCCTCGGGCGGTCACGGCCGTCTGGCGGCGTATGCCTTCATGATTTTCAACCTCCTGTGCGCTCCCTGCTTCGCGGCTATCGGCGCGATGAAGCGTGAGTTCAACAATGCCAAGTGGACGCTGGCTGCGGTTGGCTATCAGTGCGCGTTTGCTTACGTCGTCGCCCTGATTGTCTATCAGCTGGGTCTGCTCTTCAGCGGCGCTGGCTTCACCGTTGCGACGGCGATTGCCATCCTGCTGCTGGCTGGTCTGGTGTATCTGGTCGTGCGTAAGAATCCTTACAACGACAACCACCTCACCCAGAAGGTTTCTGCCTGATTTTCCATCGGGCTTAACCGAGGAAAGCGCCGCTGCATCCGGTGCTTTCTGAGCCCCTCTTGTGAACGCCGGAGGGCTGGCGCGGGTTCTGCATCATCCGCGCTTCCCCTCCGGCATATGTTCTATCGCGCAAAAGCGGTTTTCCTCCATCCGCATCGGCGCAGAAAGGAACGAACCATGGCAACGTGGATTGTTGGCGGCGTACTTCTGGTGATTGTTGGCGCAATCATTTGGAAGATGGTCAAGGACAAAAAGAGCGGCAATTCCGCTTGCAGCTGCGGCGGCGACTGCGGCAAATGCAAGGGCTGCCACTGATTTCTCTCAAAACTTGTCAGACAAAAGCGCGCTTCCCGGAAACTTCGGGAGGCGCGTTTTTGATAGCTGGATGTGTTCCGCTGTTCTTTTCCTGTCGCCATCCTATGCAGCGCGCGGCGGATGTGGTATAATCAGCATGGAGAACACTGCAAAATCGCCTGTACATTCATCCTATGATATAAAGGAGGACAACGCTATGCCCAATCCCCTCACCACCCGCCGTTCCATCCGCAAGTTCCAGCCAACGCCCGTGTCGCCCGACACCATCCGCGCTATCGTCGCCGTTGCCGCGTATGCGCCCAGCTGGAAGAACTCCCAGACCACCCGCTACACCCTGCTGACCAAGCGCGAGGAAATTGACCGCATAGCGGATGAATGCACGATGGGCTTTCAAAAGAACATCGATACCCTGCACGGCGCGCCCGCGCTGGTTGTCCTCACGACCGTGAACGACCGCAGCGGCTACGAACGCGACGGCTCGTTTAGCACCAGCAAAGGGACACACTGGCAGTCCTTCGATGCGGGTCTGGCGGCGGAAGCCTTCTGCGTCGCCGCGCATGATGCGGGGCTTGGCACGGTCATCCTCGGCATCTATGATGAAGCGAAGGTCAAGGACGTGCTGAATCTGCCGGAAACGGAGAGCGTGTCGGCGCTGATTCCGATTGGCGTGCCTGCGGAATCACCTGCCGCCCCCAAGCGCAAGGATGTTTCGGAACTCCTGCGCATTCGATAACCGTTTGATAAATATCAGCCAATTCGCGCTTGTACTCAACTGCCCGTTGTGCTATGATAATGGAAATGAATGACCCGCCTGGGTCACAGGGAAAGGAGTTCCCCATGATGAATCTGAACGAAACTGCGGCGCGTCACGGCTTTTGCGTTGACCGCGTGCGCGAAAGCGAAGAACTGCACGGGCAGATGGTGGAAATGCACCACGAAAAGACCGGCGCACAGCTGGTTTGGGTGGATAACGGCGAGGACAACAAGACGTTCTGCGTCGCGTTTAAGACCCTGCCGGAGGATTCGACCGGTGTATTCCACATTCTGGAGCATTCCGTCCTCTGCGGCAGCGCCAAGTACCCCGTCCGTGAACCGTTCGTCGAGCTGATGAAGAGCAGCATGGCGACGTTCCTGAACGCGATGACCTTCCCCGACAAGACGATTTACCCCGTGTCCAGCCGCAACGAGCAGGATTTCCTGAACCTGACGGAGGTGTATCTGGACGCTGTGTTCGCGCCGCGCATCCTGCAAGACCCGAACATCTTCTATCAGGAAGGCTGGCACATTGAGCTGGACGAAAACGGCGCGCCGCTGTACAAGGGCGTTGTGTTCAACGAGATGAAGGGCGCCATGAGCGACGTGGATGAGCAAATTTACCAGAAGACGCTGGATGTCCTCTTCCCGGATAACTGCTATGGCTGGAATTCCGGCGGCGACCCGAAGCATATTCCCGACTTGACCTACGAGCAGTTCCTGCGCATGTACCGCCGCTATTATCACCCGTCGAACGCGCGCATTTTCCTTGATGGCGCGATTCCGCTGGACAAGGTGCTGACGCTGGCGGAGGAATACCTGAACGGCTTCGACCGGCTGGACGAAAAGCACGAAATTCCCATGCAGAAGCCCTTCGCCGCCGAGGCGGAGCAGGCGTATGAAATCGACGCGGGAGAGGATACCGCCGACAAGACCATGCTGACGCTGGCGAAGATTGTCGCGCCGTGGTCGGATATTCCGCGCGTCGTCGCGACGACGGTGCTCTTCGACGTGCTGACGGGCAGCAATGATGCGCCGCTGAAGAAGGCGCTGCTGGCGACGGGCAAGTGTCAGGATGTAAGCATGTCGCTGGACAACGCCATGGCGCAGCCGTATATGATGCTGACCCTGCGCAACATTGCCGATGGCAGCGAGCAGGAGCTGCGCCAGATGATCCGCGACACCGTGCAGCAGCTGGTCAAGACCGGGCTGGATAAGGATGCGCTGACCGCCTCCATCAACAGCAGCGAGTTTTCCGCCCGCCAGCCGGGCGAACCGTCGGGGCTGCTCCGCTGCATCCATGCGCTTGATTCGTGGCTTTACGGCGGCGACCCGATGCAGCCGCTCCTGTCCGAAGAGCGCTATCAAAAGCTGCGGGAAATGGCGGCGGGCGACGGCTTTGACCGCTTGATGGCAGAACTTCTGCTGGATGAAAGCACGATGAGCATCATCCGCACCGTGCCGTCCCACACGCAGGGCGACGAGCTCCGCGCGGAGGAAACGGAGCGCCTGCAGGCGATTCAGGCATCGTGGACGGACGCGGACAAGGAAGCCCTGCGCGTGCAGAACGAGAAGCTGACCGCGTGGCAGCAGACGCCCGACACCGCCGAGCAGCTGGCGACCCTGCCTGTGCTGTCCTTGAGCGAAATCAGCGCAGACCCGCTGCTGATTCCCGCGGCGGAAGCGCAGTGCGGCGCGGCGAAGGTCATCACGCATGATCTGCCCATGAACGGCATCACCATCATGCACTGGTATATCTCCTTGACCGATTTCACCCTGGATGAACTCAAGTGCCTGTCGATACTGCCCGAACTGCTGGGCAAGCTGCCGACGAAGCGTCACGATTCGCTGTCCCTCTTCCAAGCCATCAAGCGCGATATCGGCAAGCTGACGTTCCAGCTGCGCGTCATGTCCCGCTGTGCGGAAATGGCGACGCCCGTGCTGGACGTGAGCTGCTCCGTGCTGGATGCGAACGTGGACAAGGCAGCCGCGCTCGTGCGGGAGATTCTGACCGAAACGTGCTTTGACGACAAGGCGCGTGTGCAGACGCTGATTCTCCAGTTGAGCGAGATGGCGAAGCAAAAGATCATCAGCGACGGCCACAGGATGGCAATGTACGCCGCGTCGGCAACGATGAGCGCGGCCTCGGCAGCGCGGGAAGCCTTGAACGGTCTGAGTGCCTGCATGGTGCAGAAGGCGCTGCCGGAGGATTTCGACGCGCAGTACGCGGATCTCCTTGCCCTCTGCGAGCGGTTCAGCAAGGACAGCGCGGTGCAGTCCCGCGTCACGTTCAGCCTGTCCACGAATAAGGCGCTTGACCCCGCTGCGATTCTCTCCGCCTATCCAGCCGGCACGCCCATCCCGGATGCCGCGCCGTATGTCAGCGACCTGCCTGCCAAGTGCGCCTACCGCATTCCGTCGCAGATCAGCTTCGCGTCGCTGGGCTATGATTACCGCCGTGCGGGCAAGGTGTACAGCGGTATTGCGCGCGTGATGAGCAATATCCTGTCCCTAAGCTACCTGTGGAACGAAGTCCGCGTGCAGGGCGGCGCGTATGGCGCAGGGCTGAACACCAGCGAGACGGGGCGCATGGTCACTTACTCCTACCGCGATCCCTCCCCGGCGCGTACGCTGGGCATCAACCGCAGCATGTCGAAGGGTCTGCGTGACTTCGTGGCGGGCGACGAACGGATTGACAAGTACATCATTTCCACCGTCGGTGAAAGCGAACCGCCGCTGGGTTCGGAGAACCAGATTCTTGTCAGCGACGAAAATCTGCTGTGCGGCATCACGCCGGAGGATCTCTGCCGTGAGCGCGCGGAAATGCTCTCCGCCACCAAGGACACGCTGCTGACGTGGTGCGGCGTGCTCGACCAGATGGCAAAGGACGGCGGCGTGTGCGTCATCGGGCATGACGGGGCGATTGCTGCCTGCGAGAAGGAAGATTTGACGATTCTGTAAGGGATATAACGTAAAGACCCGCTGCTCACCCCCAATGCAGGGATGGGCAGCGGGTTCTCGTATGCTATACTATTTTCAATTTCCCCATTCCATCCGAATCTCAAACGGCATCTGCGCATCCGTTGATTCGTCGTTGTCCCAAACGTGCACCTGATAGCTTTCCGGCGTACCCAGCACGACGAAATACAGATATTGCGTCCCCTCCGGGATATCGAAGGACACCGCGCCCTCCTGCGCCGCAGAGGAATCGCTGTACACGCGTGTGCCGTTCGCCAAGTACGCCACGAAACCGTAGCGCCAGCCCGGCGCGGCATCCACCGCGTTGTAAACGCGTGTGTGCCCCGTCAGGTTCTCCGTGGTGGCATCGTCCCCGATGTAGTACAGACCGGGATCGTCCGCCGCCAGCGCTGAACCGGGCTGCAAGCCGCGGAACGACACCGTCACCCGGCTTGCGCCTTGATGGTCGAGCGGAATTGCACTAAAGCCGTTCGCTTCCGGGCAGGACGCATAGGCGATACGCTGCCAGCCGTCCCCGACATCGTACAGCGTCGCGTTATAGCGCCCCTGCCACGCCGCGCTGTATGGTGCAGCCGCCGCAAAGTCGAACGTGACCGCATGGGACGCATAGCGGTACAGCGTGTCGTAGAACGCGTTCAGGTCGTTATCAAGGTACAGGCGCATGAATGTCTGATACGCATCCTCCGGGTAGACGCTTTCCCGCCAAATCCGGCTGTACGCATCCAAGCCGTACTGCTCGGTCAGCGCGTAGAACCACCAGTAGTTCTGATAGCGGGTGTACTCGTTTTCCAGCGCACGATGATACTGCTGAAACCACGTTTCCATCTCGTAATCGGTGAACATTTCTTCCGGATAACTCTGCCACGACTGCCACTGCGCGCCGATTTCCCAGAGTGCATTGCCCGCGTTCTCCGCGTAGCCGTAGCGGAATCCGGCATGGCTGTCATCTGGCGAACCGCTTTCCAGCGCCTGACAGTACGTCAGATACTGGAAGCAATGCCCGATTTCGTGCGCAATCACCGACCCGACCGGCTGGCACGTCGCGGGCGAAACCCACAGCGCCCCGATGCGGTTGTCGTACCCCGACCCCGTCGCGACCCAATCCGTCGTATACAGCAGGTAGATTTGCAGCTTGCTGCCGCCGGGCAGGGGTTCATCCGCCATGTGCAGCCGCTCCACGTTCTCCGTGTAGAACAGTTCCGCCTTTTCCAGCAAATCCGCTGTATCCACCCGCATCTCCGGCGCGGCGTTCAGCGGATTCTCGCCGAACCCCGCCTCCCAGAACAGCAAAAAGTGCTCGCTTTCGGCGCTCCGGGCAAAGCTCCAGCGGCTTTCGGAATCGTCGTAGTCCATCGCCGCGTTTTCCTGCGGCTGATAGAAGCCCGAATGATTCTCCGCCAGCGCAGCGGTCGTCAGCGTCATCAGCACCAGTGTGAGTGCCAGCATGCGCCTGAGTTTCATGCAAATCCTCCGTTTACGGAATGCGGAATTCTGTGAACAGCGTCACAATACGCTGATTCATCAGCTTGACGCACTCCCATCTCGTTTTGGCATCCACATCCATGCGCACTCGCGCGCCGCCCTCCTGCCAGAGATCAACCCGCAGCATCCATTTATTTTCCGCATCCGGACTCGATTTGCGGATATTGAGATAGCCCGTCGCCACAGACACGGGAGTATCCGCATCATTCTCTGATCCATTCAGCCAAATGTAGCAAGTGCTGTCCGGGCGCACATCGTAATAATCCGACGAAAACAGCTGGTCATTCGCCCGAAAGCCGTTTTCCAACAGTTCGGCGGTGTGCGCCCGCAGCGCTTGGAAATCAACCGCTTGAAGTGCCTCGTTCGAGATGCGTTCCGTGTAGAAATGGTAGAAGAGCGCGCCGCAGAGCAGCACGAAAAGTGCCAGTACAACAACATGCCAGCGCTTGATTTTCATTTATTCAAACCATCCCTTCGGCAGCACATCCCGCTGATGCAGCAGCATGTCGTCGAAGAGCTTCTGACCGTCCTCCAGCGTCACGCCGCCCAATTGCGGGTCGTTCATGAACGTGGAGAAACCCAGCTTGCGGTCGCAGTGCAGCGCAGCCTGCAAGGTGTTTTCCTGATTGTAGACGTGGCGCGCCACCAGCGGCAGGATGTTCGCCGGCATGTCGCCCGCGCAGATCGGGTCGATGCGCCCGCGCGAGAACAGCGCGTTTGTCTCCACCACCGCGCCAATCGGCAGGTTCGGAATCTGCCCCTGATTCGGCACGTTCACGTTGCTGACCATGTTCCCCAGCCCCAGCAGCGCCTTGAGCAGCAAATGCCCTTCTTCGCCCGACGGCGTAAGGTCAAGCGGCTCTTTTCCGCTGAGCAGGTCGTCCGAGCGCTGCATCCGCTTCTTCAGGTCGTCCTCGCGCCATGACACGGGCGTCAGGTCGAATTTCCACTGGTGCGCTGTCTCCGGGCTGTGCAGATACCACTGCGGCAGGAATTCCACCAGATGGCGGTCGCCCGCTGCCGCAATCGCCCCATAGCGCTGGAACAGGTCGAACTTGACCTTGTGCGCGCACGCGAAATGGCTGTTCATCCAATTGTCCGACCCCAGCTGAATGCCTTCGGGATGCTCGTCCACAAAGCGGGCATACAGCGGCATCAAATCCATGCCCTGATAGCTGGCAGAGGTAATCCAAGTGAAGTGGTTGATGCCGGTGACAGTGGTGTACAAGTCCTGCCGCTTCACGCCGGGAATGTGCTCCTGCTCATCCAGCATTGCGCACAGCACCTTCTGCGTGCCGAACACCTCGTGGCAACAGCCAAACGCCTTCACCTGCGGGAATACCTCGTACAGCGTCCGCACGCAAAGCGTCATCGGGTTCGTATAGTTGATGACGAACGCGTTCGGCGCAAAGTCGCGAATCGCTTCGGCAATCTCGACGAACATCGGAATCGTGCGCATCGCCCGCATGAAGCCGCCCGCGCCCACCGTGTCGCCCACGGACTGATACACGCCGACGCGCTCCGGCAGGTGCACATCGCCGCGCATGTGCGCAAACGTCCCCGGCAGAATGCTGATGACGACGAAATCCGCGCCCGTGAGCGCCTCCTGCAAGGAACTGCTGACTTCAAACGTCCACTTGGATGCCGCGTCGGGATGCGCCGCCAGCATCGTGCCGATTTTCTGATTGCGCTCCGCCGCCTCGCGGTCAATGTCGTACAGCCGTACCGTGCCGCTGATTTGCCCGTCGGAAATAATGTCGCGCATGAAACCCCATGCCCATCCGCGCGAGCCGCCGCCGATATAAGCTACGGTCAACCCCATGACCTTGTCACCCTGATGCGTATACATGGAAATTCTCCTCCTTGCTGGCTGATTTTCAGCCTGTATCGACATGATAGCACAGATGCGCGGGTTTTGCAATGCGAGAAAGAGATTCGCCTTTTCCATTTAATGGGCATTCATCTGTAAAAAAACAGCTTCCCCTTTCAGGAAAGCTGCTATCTTAGTCCTGCCCTCGCCAGCCAAAATCCAAGCCGAACCAATGCCCGTCGGATGGCGACCATTCCCCGGTGTATTGGAAAAGAAACTGCTCACGGGTCATTTGATTCGACCTCCTCCGTCACACCCGCCAAAATCCACTGAATCGTCTCATCATCCAGCAGCAGATACTGCGGCGTGACCCTCGGCTGCCACTCCGGGACGCATGCCGCCAGCGCGTCCGCGTGGTGGATGGCTAAGGAGTAGCGTTCTCCATTAACGCCGGGGAAGCCCGCTTTTCCATCCGCGCTTTCCGAGTGCTGCGCCCAAAGTTGTGTCAGCACCGCATCCCATGCGTAATATGCTTCCATCTCTGGCGATGCTGCCGGAATTACCGCATCCTCATCCCCCTGCCGCCACAGCACCTGATACTCCTCCGGCGTGCCCTGCCGGATTTCCGCATTCGCCGTCTGCCAGTTGGTGTCGAGCGTGAAGCCGGTGTTTTGCATGGGCGTGCTTGACGTCTGCGGCACGATGTGCTTTTCGGCGCAGAGATAGAGGATTTCGGCGCGGCTTCCGTCAGCAGCCGTCTCCGTCACCTTGACATAGAGCGGGGCCGTGCTTTCGTGATAGTCGAACGAAGCGACAAGCCTGCCGTCCGCCAGTTGGGATAGCTGAATCCCGTACTCGCTCGTCGGAATCGGGCGCGTCTCGTTCATCAGCCAATCGAAGCAGTATAGATTTGCCAGCCCAAGGATGCACACAATCAGCGCACCCAGCAGGACATTGCGGAGGGTGCGGCGGCGCTTCTGTTTCCGCAGCGTCTGGGCGGCTGCGTCGAACGCGGCGCGCGAATCCACCGCGCCTTTTTGTCCGGCGGGCAGGTCGGCTTTGAGCTGATTCATGTATGCCGCGCATTCCGTGCACGTCTGCAAATGCGCCGACACCATGTGCTTGCTTCCGTCGCTGGCGACATCATCCAGCACCAGCGGCATCAGGTCGCGGACGGCCTCACAGTCTTTCTTCATGCGTTTTGTCTCCTTTCATTGCCTCCAGCAGCATTTGCTTCGCCCGGTACGCCGTTACGCGCGCCCAGCTTTCGGATTTCCCGAACAGCGCCGCAATCTCCTTACTGGACAATTCGCAGAAGGTTTTCAGCGTGAACACCTCGCGATACGGTTCCGGCAGGCGGTGGAGGGCCTGATGCGCACTCAGGGCGAGACTGTGTTCCGCGACCATTTCCGTAAAATCCGGCACGGACTGCTCCGGCACGTTGCCCAATGGCAGCGGCGACTGCCTGCGCATGACGCGCAGAAACTGATTCCGCGCAATCGCGCAGAGCCATGTACCGACCGAACTTTTTCCTTCGTACCGCTTCCAGTTTTTCATTGCCTGATAGAATGTTTCCTGCGTGAGCTCCTCCGCAAGGTCGCGGTTGCGGCACAGGCGAATCAGGTAGCCGTACACCATGTCCCGGTACTGCTGATATGCTTCTTCTGCGTCAAGCATCTCCAGCACCTCCCTTCATGAAGTTAGTCGCGCGAAAACACCAAACGTTACATCCGATTACAAAAAAACATCCGAGCCGTTTGCCCGCCTATGGAGCAACCAGCCCGGATGTCTTTCTTTCGTGCGGGAAACAGGACTTGAACCTGCATGAAGTTAGCCCTCACTAGAACCTGAATCTAGCGCGTCTGCCAATTCCGCCATTCCCGCATTCGGTCAGCGTCAAAAACTCTGACAGTATTTATATTCGACGCTTTTTGCGATTTTCCTGCTTGCTTTTCAAAAAAATTTCTTTTTTTTGCGGATTTTTTTCGGGATTTTGTGAGGATGCTGTTTCTTCTATCGAAAATGCGATGATCATGCAGGGGTTTCGCCTCTGCGGAGGCGACAAGGGGGCTTTCCGATCGCCCCCTTGACCCCTTCGGCTTCGCCACTCCCATGCAGCAAGCTGGTTATGCGAGTTGTTTTAATGGACAAAGGGGCACTAACTAAAAAGGCTTCCAATTAGAACCCAGTAACTTAGATGCGACCCGAAGGTTTCCAAAGGGCGTTCGCAGACTTCGTCTGTTTCCACTGCCTTTTGGTCGCGTCCGCAGACGCGAAACCCTCTGCATGACAAAGCAATGTTTATGTGGGAATCACGCGAAACACGAAAAAAATCCCCCGCTGCCAATCCAGACAGCGGGGGCAAATCCCTTAGATGCAGTGATATTCCTTGAGCAGCTTCTCGATGTCCGTGCCGGAAATCTTCTTCAGCACTTCCTTCAGCGCCAAGCGCTCCATCAGCGGCAAATCCAAGTCGGTAATCTTCTTGCCGTCGCGCAGCTGCACCGTCGCGTTCAGCAGGTCGCGGATGTCGTAGGTGCTGCCCCAGACTTCCGGAACGCCGCGGTCAACGTTCAGCAGCGTGTACACGGCCTCCATGCCCGTGCGCATGGAGTACTCCGTGGTGAAGATGGTGTCACGCGGCACCTCCGCGAACTGACCGAGGAACGCGAAGTTCACAGCCCCTTCCGGCACAACGTCCGGACGGTCGCCCGCTGCACGCGGCATGAAGAACGCCGTGATGTAGGGCATCATGACCGGCACCGTGTTCGCACTGTGCTCCGCCAGCTCCTCGATTTCGCTTTCCGGCACGCCCATGTGATACAGCCACTCCATGCAGATTTCCTTGCCGGTGCAGTCACGCATGGGCTTCTTCACATAGTCGCCGGGCTTGTCAGAGAACAGACCGTACACCCACACGCACAGCTGATCCTTCGGCTGATTGCGGAACTGTTGCTGACGGTTCAGCGTCCAGGACATCAGCCAGCTGGAGTCCTTCACGGTCACGATGCCGCCGGTGACGGTATGGCCGGAGAAGGGGTCGCGCTTGCAGATCTTCTGGATATACTGCGGAATCTTGTCGTCCAGCGTGGTGACGGTTGCGCTCATCCAGTTGCTCTGCTCCGGATCGTAGCAGAACTTTTCCGGACGGCCGAACGAAGCGTCCTGCGCGGCAATCTTCTTCCACAGATCCCAGCCGTTGCCGGGCTTCAGCTCCGGGTCAAAGGGCGCGGGGGTGTTCTGGTCGCCGTAGGTGCTGCTTTCGACGCAGCCGCCGTTGGTGATGAACAGCAGGTCGTTTTCGGTCAGGTCGATCACGTCGGTCTGCCCGTCATGCTCCACGGTGATGGAGGAAGCCTGCTTGCGCGTCGCGGTGACGTCGAAGCGAACGTCCGTGACCTTGGTGGAATAGTGGAACTGCACGCCGTGCTCCTTCAGGTACTTCTCCATCGGCAGGATGATGGATTCATACTGATTATAGCGGGTGAAGCGCAGCGCCTTGAAGTCCGGCAGACCGCCGATGTGGTGGATGAAGCGCTTGATGTAGAGCTTCATTTCCAGCGCACTGTGCCAGTTCTCGAAGGCGAACATCGTGCGCCAGTACAGCCAGAAGTTCGAGGAAAACACCTCGTCGTCGAACACGTCGGTGATACGCTTGTCGTACAGCTGCTCATCTGGCGTGAAGAACAGGTGCATGATTTCCATCGCGCCCTTGTCGGAGATGGCGAACTTGCCGTCCGTGTGGGCATCCTGACCCTGCTTTTCGGTCGCACGGCACAGGGAGAAGTTCGGGTCTTCCTTGTTCAGCCAGTAATACTCGTCCAGCACGCTCGCGCCTTCGGTCTCAATGGACGGGATGGAGCGGAGCAGATCCCACATGACCTCGAAGTGGTTGTCCATTTCGCGGCCGCCGCGCATCATGTAACCGACATCATACTTCCGGCCGTCGCACGCGCCGCCGGATACCGGGTCTTTCTCGAAGATGTGGATGTGTTCGCCCTTCATCTGACCGTCGCGCACCAGGTAGCACGCCGCCGTCAGAGAGGCCAGACCTGCGCCGACAATATAGGCGCTCTTGTGGTCAACGCCTTCCGGCTTCTTGGGATGGGCAAAGGCTTCATAGTTGCCGCTGGAATAATACATAAGTTCGTCCTCCTTCAATAAGACGTTCGGGAGAAAAATTATTGTTCATCCGAAGCGCTCTTCATCTCGCTTCGTGTCTGTATGATACCCCGATTTTCCCCGGAATACAATAAACAAACCGCAGCCGGTGTAAAAAAACCTGACACAAACGGCAGTTTGATAAAGGCGCCGCCTCATTTGTGTGGTGTCTCCTAAAAACAGCCAGAGAGTTCTTCATCGTCTGCGCTTTTTGTGTTCTTTCCGCCCAAAAGCATTGACGCACCGCGCCGAATCCTGTATCATGAAGCTGTTCATTCGGCTGTTTTCGCCCGTTTGGGCATTGTGCATATTATGAAAGGAGTCCTTTCCTCATGGCGATGAATCTGACTCAGAAAATCCTGTCGGCGCACCTGCTCAGCGGCGAGCTGGTTCCCGGCTCGGAAATCTCCATCCGCATTGACCAGACGCTGACGCAGGATTCCACCGGTACGATGGCGTACCTGCAATTCGAGGCGATGGGTGTCAAGCGCGTCAAGACAAAGAAGTCCGTGGCGTACATTGACCATAACACGCTGCAAACTGGCTTTGAAAATGCGGATGACCACTATTACATCCAAACGGTGACGAAAAAGCATGGCATTTATTGCTCCAAGCCCGGCAACGGTATCTGCCATCAGGTGCAGCTGGAGCGCTTCGGCGTGCCGGGCTACACGCTGCTCGGCTCGGACAGCCATACGCCCACGGGCGGCGGCATCGGGATGCTCGCCATCGGCGCAGGCGGGTTGGACGTTGCGGTCGCGATGGGCGGCGGCGCGTATTATCTGGCGTGTCCGCGTGTCGTGGGCGTGCGCCTGCATGGCAAGCTGTCCTACGGCGTCGCGGCGAAGGACATTATTCTGGAAGTCCTGCGCCGGCTGACCGTCAAGGGCGGCGTCGGCAAGGTGATGGAGTACATCGGCGACGGCGTGAAAACGCTGAGTGTCCCGGAGCGCGCGACGATTACGAACATGGGCGCGGAACTCGGCGCAACGACATCCATCTTCCCGTCGGATGAAGTGACCCATGCGTTCCTCAAAGCGCAGCAGCGTGAGCAGGACTTCGTGCCGCTGTCCGCAGACCCGGATGCGGCGTATGACGAAATCCTCGACATTGACCTGACCGCGCTTGAACCGCTCGTCGCGAAGCCCCATATGCCCGACATCGTGGAGACCGTCAAGCAGTGCGGCCCGATTAAGGTCGATCAGGTGTTCATCGGCTCCTGCACGAACTCCTCCTATACGGATATGATGCGCGTTGCCCGCATTTTGAAGGGCAAGACTGTGCATCCGGACGTGAGCCTCGTCATCGGTCCCGGATCGAAGCAGGTGCTGACGATGCTGGCGCGCAACGGCGCTTTGGCGGACATGATTGCGGCGGGCGCGCGCATTCTGGAATCCGCCTGCGGTCCGTGCATCGGCATGGGACAGTCGCCGCGCACGAACGCCGTTTCCGTCCGCACGAACAATCGCAATTTCTACGGCCGCAGCGGAACCAAATCCGCCGGCATTTACCTTGTCTCCTGCGAGACGGCGGCTGTCACGGCGCTGACTGGCGTGCTGACTGACCCGCGCTGCCTTGACATTGACCTCGACATCCCGATGCCGGAGACGTACACCGTCAACGACAATCTGGTCATTCCCCCGGTCGCGCCGGGCGAAGAGGACACGGTGGAGGTCGTCCGCGGCCCGAACATTCAGCCCTTTCCGCTGGGCAAGCCGCTGGCGGATGCTATTTCCGGCAAGGTGCTGCTGAAGATGGAGGACAACATCACCACCGACCACATTGCGCCGTCGGACGCGAAGCTTCTGCCGTTCCGCTCGAACGTGCCGTACTTGTCGGACTTCTGCCTGACGCCCGTGGACGCGACGTTCCCGGCGCGTGCGAAAAAGGAAGGCGGCGGCATCCTCGTTGCGGGCATGAACTACGGGCAAGGGTCGAGCCGCGAACACGCCGCGCTTGTCCCGCTGTATCTGGGCATTCGCGCCGTCGTCGCCAAGTCGTTCGCCCGCATTCATCAGGCGAACCTCATCAACAACGGCATTCTCCCGCTGACGTTCCAGAACGAGGCGGATTACGACCGCATCGCGCAGGGCGACACACTGAGCCTGCCGAACGTCCGCGAGACGGTGGAAAGCGGCAGTGACACGTTCGTGCTGCACAACGACACAAAGGACGAGGATTACATTGTGCTGATGCCGCTGACGGCGCGCCAGCAGGGCTGCATCCTCTACGGCGGACTGCTGAATTATACAAGAGAGAGCGCAAAGGCGGAATAAGATAGTTTGTCCCCCGGAAGTGATGGGCTTCCGGGGGATTTTTGGCGTTATTATTTCAGGGGGAATAGAGAGGCTTGCGAAAATCTGCTGCTTTTGCTACAATCAAGGGGGAAGGAGGCTGCCCTGATGAAAAATATCAAGTACACCGTCAAGCATCCTATCTTTGTGTTCATGAAGAAGCATTTTTGCCCGCACTGCAAGGCAGCACTCACAGTGGAAACGGCGCATCATTTGGTGAACTCCCGTTCCGAAGAAGCGAAGAACTACGATTTTTCCACGGAAGACGGCAGGATGATTGGCACAGTTGACTTCCGCAATCCGTATTTTGCCTGCCCGAACTGCCATGCAGAGTTTTCGGTGGAAGAATTGTGGAAAATGGAGAAGGGAAAAAGGGCAAGCAGATAACGCAGGTGAATTGAAAGAATCGTATGAAGCACCAAAACAGCCGGGGACTGCCTTTCCAGCAATCCCCGGCTTTCGTAATCCCTATGAATTTTTACTTGACTTCCAGCAGGTTCTTGCATTCCGCGAACGCGCGGCGGCCAATGATTTCAATCGTCGCGGGCAGGGTTACGCTCTTGAGCTTCGTGTTGCCCTCGAACGCCTGCGCGCCGATTTCCACCACCGGCAGACCCGCCACCGTGTTCGGAACGGTCAGCGTCGATGCCGTGCCGTTGTACTTGACGACCACAATGCCCGTCGAGTCGTCACGAACCGCGAACACGAAGTCGCCTGTCACCGTGAATGCCTTGTTGACAGATTCCAACTCCGTATTGCCGGACAGCGCCTTAATCGTGATGGTGTAGTCGCCCGGCTGCAGCAGCTTCAGATCCGGCACCGTGTAGTTCAGCGCCGCCGTTTCGCCCAGCAGCGCAGCCGTGCCGTCGGGCGTGGTCAGCAGCAGCTGATACTTCGTTGCGCCGCCAGCAGCCGTCCACGTCACCGTCAGGTCCTCGCCCTGCTTCGCGGCAGGAACGGTCACAGTCAGCGGATCGTCGGTCACATACAGCGTCAGGGACTGCGCCGGGGAAAGTTCGCCAGCGGTCGTTCCGTAGTAGGGCTTGAACTGAATCGTGCGGACACCGTTGCCGCTGCCCAGAGAAGCGAAGGCACGCTCGATAACCGTCACATCGCCAGTCGTCGGATAGCTGGTGTTCGCCTTGCCGTCCACATACAGGACGACCTTCGTCGCGTTCTTGGTGTTGACCGTGAACGTCAGCGGCACATTCAGCTTCACGCGGCTGGGATTCATGGTGAAGTTGACGACTTCCGGCTTGTTGACCACGGTCGTCGTCAGTGTAATCGTGTACGCCTTAAACTTTTCGCCCGCGGTCGTGCCGTTGTAAGGCTGGAACTGAATCGTACGGACGCCGCCATTATTCCCCAGCGACGAGAACGACATCGTGAACTCGTACTTCGACATGCTGGTCGTTACGTCCTCAAAGCGGCGGTTCACCTGCCCGTCGACATACATCAGCAGCTTCGTCGCGTTGTCCAGATAAACAGTGAATTTAATCTGCTCGCCCAGCACCGCGGTCGTCTTGTCAATCTTGACATTCGCAATCACGGGGGCAGCAGACGAACCGCTCGTCAGGGAAATGGTCGTTGCGGTGGTCTTGTCGCCGCCGACTGCGCCGTTGTAGGCTTGGAACGCAATGGTACGCTTGCCCCCGTTGTTCCCCAGCGAAGAGAACGCCATGGTGAAGGTGTATTCCGACATGTCAGGGGTGATGTTCTCGAAGCGGCGGTTGACGCTGCCGTCGATGTACATCAGCACCTTCGTGGCGTTCTTGATGCGCAGGGTGAAGGTGATGTTTTCGCCCAGCGTCGCGTTCGGATTGCTGATTTTCAGCAGCTCAACCTGCGGCTTGTTCGCCACGCTGATGGTAATCGTCTTGGTGTCGGACATGGTGCCGGGTGTGTTGCCATTGTAAGGCTGGAACGCCACCGTGCGCACGCCGCCGTTTGAACCGAGCGTCGAGAAGGACATCTGGAACGTCGTTGCGCCGTCCTTCACGTCGTAGATGTAGCGGTTCAGCTTGCCATCAATGTAGACACGCATCTTCGTCGTGTTCTTGGTGTTGATGGTGAAGGTGATGGTTTCGTTCAAATCAACCGTGTATTTGCCCGGAGCCCAGCTTGTCACGGTCGGCTTGTTCGGGCTTTCGTTCGCGACGGTCACCACCCGATCGGAGGTCTTTTCACCCGCCGTCGTGCCGTTATAGGCTTGGAACGCAATGGCGCGCTTGCCCCCATTGCTTCCCAGCGAAGAGAACGACATGGTGAAGGTGTATTCCGTCATGTCGGGGGTGATGTCCTCGAAGCGGCGGTTGACACTGCCGTCGATGTACATCAGCACCTTCGTGGCGTTCTTGACGCTCAGGGTGAAGGTGATGTTCTCGCCCAGCCCCACGGTCGTCTTGTCGATATTCTTCACCGTCACCTGCGGCTTGACAGACGGCTTCGTCAGCGTAATCGTCTGTACATCAGACTTTTCGCCGGGCGTATTGCCGTTGTAGGCCTGGAACGCGATGGTGCGTTTGCCCCCGTTGCTCCCCATCGAGGAGAAGGACATGGTAAGCGTCGACGTGTCGGTGGGCACATCGTAGATGTAGCGGTTGACGCTGCCGTCAATGTACATCAAAATCTTGGTGGCGTTCTTCGTGTGGATGGTGAAGGTGATATTCTCGCCCAGCTCCGCCGTCGCCTTGTCCATTTTGAACGTCGGTTTGCCCGGAATAATCACATCCGCGCGGTCGATGTTTTCGAGGTCATCCGGCACGTCCGTAGGCGCGGGGGTCGACGCGGGCTCTTCCGTCGGCACGACAACAGGCTCTTCCGTCGGCACGACAACAGGCTCTTCGGTCGGCTCAACAACGGGTTCTTCGGTCGGCTCAACAACGGGTTCCTCGGTCGGCTCAACAACGGGTTCCTCGGTCGGCTCAACAACGGGCTCTTCCGTCGGCTCAACAGCAGGTTCCTCGGTCGGCACGACAACAGGCTCTTCCGTCGGCACGGGCGTGGGCGCAGGGGTCGGCACGGGTTCTTCCGTCGCAGACGCAAGCACCAGCAGGGCACTGGGCATTTCCACGCCGCTCGCGAAAACACCGGTGTGACGTTGATTCTCAATGCCCTCTTCCGGCACAGGATGCACTGCATCCGCCGCCAGATAGCCATATGCAACGCCAGCCGTCTGGTCATACACGCAGACGGAAATCCGTTCATTCAGTTGACCCTTCTGCGGACGATGCGTCACATACACCACGCCAGCTACCCGGCCAACCAGCTCATCGCCCGTCGGATTCAGGTACAGCTGTGCGCTGCTGAACGTCGCGGCAAAGCCGGAGTCAAAGAACTCGTTATCCAGCACGGAGCGGCTGTAATCTACGGCTGCTTCGTCCACGATTTCGGGCGCTTCCGTTACCTCAGGAACATCCGTCGCTTCGGGGATTTCCGTTGCCTCAGGAACATCCGTCGCTTCGGGGATTTCCGTTGCTTCGGGAACATCCGTCGCTTCGGGCGCTTCCGTTGCTTCGGGAACATCCGTCACTTCGGGGATTTCCGTTACCTCAGGAACATCCGTTGCTTCGGGTGCTTCCGTCGGCACGACCTCAACCGTTTCCGCCGGCGGAGTTTCCGGCTCTTCTGCAGCCGCCGTCAGCACTGTTCCCATACTGCCCGTCACCATGAATACAGCCAGCAGGAAAGACAATGCCTTTCGCATCCACTTTTTGTCCTTCATCGTCCTCACTCCTTGTTCTGTGCAATCTTCCGGCACGACGTATGGTTGTGCCAATGGCAAGCGATTGCTGCTTTCCATCTTTCTTTTCGCGGCGAGCCGCAGTGCTCCCGGTGGATATAGCAATCTCTTTCCCAATTCCAGCTATATTGTAACAAATTACAAGTCGGCTGTCAATACTTACCGCGCAGAAAGCCGCATTTTATACGAAAATCAAGGCACTTTCTCTGCATCTGTCTCGCAGAACTGATTTTTCCATTGCCGAATTGCCGTGGTCGGCAAATCAATCTGCGTCTCCCATGCGGAGCAGATGCGCTCCTCCAGCACATCCAAATTCCCGCCGCGGGGCAGGACGGGCAGATTCGTGTCCTTCGCGATTTCACTTGCGCGGTTGTCTACCGCCAGAATCAGGCTTCGGCAGCCCATGTTCATTGCGTGGATACCGCCGTGCAGCCGCGTGCCAACGTAGTCAATCCCGCCTGACGCCAAAAGCGCTGTGTAATCTTGCAGATTCGGCTGAATCAGGTGCAAATCCTGCGTCACGCGCGCATCCATTTGGCGCAGGCAGGCGTAGTCCTCAACGGCTTGCAGCCACACATACACCTCGCGATAGTGCTTTTGCAGCATGGTCAGCATCTGCGCATCCTGCTCCGGGCTGCTGCGGTAGTCCGTCAGCGTTGTCACGACACGCTCTGCCTTGTGCGTCGGAATCTGCGCGCATTTGTCGGCTGTCAGCCCCCACATTGTCGGGCACGCCGTATTCAGCACGTTCGTGATGCCCAGCTTCAGCAGGCGCTGGCGCGTGTATTCGTCGCGCACCGCGTGCAGGTACTGCCCATCCAGCAGCGTTTTTAGAATCCGCTTCGTGTACCCTGTCGGCTCGTCCTGATATTGATACCACCCCGCGCCCAGCAAAATGATATGCGTGCGCTGAAATTTCTCACGAATCAGGCGGAAATTCAGCAGCTCCCGCTTGTGCAAATCGCCGCAGCGCATCATCATCGCGTCCCGCAAGCGGATATTCCACATCCTTTGACGGCGCATGTCCGAGGAAAGCAGGTTTGTCCCGCAGACAAATGCGTAATCCGCACTGCCGACGTGCTTCATCGATACCTTCGACAGCCTGTCCCGAACCGGCACGGCGACGGACAGCTGCACAGGAAAGCAGTCGTGCAGCACATGCTCGCAGGCGTTGCGGATGATGAAATCTCCCTGATTCGCTGTTGAAATGGTAGGGTCAAAACGCACAATTTTGCGGCAGTGCTGCATTTCCTGATCGATCATGCCTTCTTCCTCCATTTGCGCAAGAAACTCCGCCCTTTTTCAAGCATCCAGCGGTATTCTGCCGTCCGCCCCAGCGCCAGCGTGTACAGGAGCGCCGTCACCGCCGCGCAGGTGATGCCCTTGATGATAATCCACATCAGCGTATGCCCCATCCGCGCGCACAGCAGCAGCGACAGTGCCATCACCGCGCCGTTGAGCAGCAGCAGGCCGCCCTGCGCCTTGAAATACGCGGCAGCGCTGCGCCCGAAGGTGCGATGGAACAGCACTTTCGGCTCGTACCAGAAGATGGTGAAAAGCCGTGCCAGCCCGGTTGCGCCGATGATGCCCGCCACGCCGAAGAAATGCCCCAGCAGGATGGACAGCAGGATGTTGACCAGCGCCGTCATAAACATAACATACTTCATTTGCCGAAAAAGCCCCAGCGTTTCGCGGTACATCCACACAGGCGCGACGATGGTGCTCAGGTAGAACGTGAACAGCACCGCCGCCACTGTCCCTGTATCCATCAGGTATTCTTCGCCCACCCAGATGGGGATGAAATCCTGTACAACCGCGCCGTACGCGGCGACGCAGAAGCCCGTAATCGCCCCGAAGAGGACAATCAGGTTGCGGAACATGGCGTACGACTTTTTCGAATCCTTTTCGGCATTCAGATTTCCCAAGCTGGCGGAAATTCCGGTAATCACGATGGAAACGAACGTCGTCACATACGTCGTCAGCGACGCGTAGTTGGAGTAGTAACCGACGAACACTGTGCCCAGCATGACGGAAATCAGGATGTTGTCCGTGTTGTTGATAAGAATCGTTGCCAGCTTGTAGAGAAACATGGAGCGGATGTTGTCGTTCAGCTCCTGCTTGCGGTGCATCGGCTCGTGCTTCTGCTTTTCCCGCAGGAAGGGGTACATCTTGTCCGCTAAATGGCTCAGCACCGCGTTCTGCAGGAGGGTGCAGGCAATCTGAATCAGCAGATAGCCCAGATAGCTGCCCCAAATCAGCAGGCACGCCATTTGCGCCGCATACTGCACCACCAGCGCCGCGGCGGAAACCATGTTCTGCAAATATGCCTTCTGGTCGGCCTGAATCAGCGTCGTTTTGTAGATGACCAGATAGGAAGCTACGGAGTTCGCCAGGTACAGCACATAGTAGACGATCAGCTGCGCCATCGGCAGCTCGCTGCTGATGATGAGCGGCAGGAAGGGGATTACCGCCGCGCCCAGTAGCGCTACCGCAAGCGCAATCAGGCGGTAAATGCGACGATAATAGCCCAGCAGGTGCTGGATTTCGCCCGTGTCGCCCCGGTGCAGCGGGGCGTACAGGCTGTACACCAGCACGTTGCCCACGCCCAGCTCCGCCAGTGACAGCATGGCCAGAATGTTGCTGTACAGCCCGTTGACACCCGTGTAATCCGCGCCCAGCCGGCGCACGAACACCGTTCGCACGGCAAAAGCCAGCAGCAGCGTGACCACCTGCCGCACTGCGCCTACACCGATGTTGCGCGCGGTGTTTTCGCTCCTTGATGCTGTGTTCATGATTCCTCTCCGCCTGTTTTGCCTGTCTGCTCCTGCGCCGCATCCCCCGGCTGCGGGTTAAACGTCAGGCGCAGTTTTTCCGGCGGCACAGTGCAGCGCCTCCGGCGTTTCCTCTGCCTGCGCGCAGTTGCCTGCTGATCAGGCGCCTCCTCCGTGTCCGGCTGCCACTTGCCCAGCAGCCCCAAAAACAGTATGTTCAGGAAAACGCCCTCTGTGTTGATGCACAGGAAATACAGCAGGAAAACGCCCAGCACATACAGCAGCCGCTCCTTGGCAAATTTGGTGCGGATACCGAGGTACATCAGCCATAGCCAAACTGCCGGGAGAATCAGGCCTGTATCCATGACGAAGGCTGCAAAGCCGTTGGAAATGTTCTGCACCTTGTGCTCCAGCAGGATTTCCGCCTTCCGCTCCGAGAAAACGCCCTGTCCCGCAATGGGGGATTCCAGCCCGATTTCAAAGCCGCTGAAGGTGTCGTTCCACCGCGTGTAGAACGAACCGCCGGAATTTCGCCCGATAATCTTGCTTTCCACCACGCCCGTGACGGACTCGATGGCAAACAGCAGAATCAGCCCAATGAACGCCGCCATCTTGATGCTGCGCGCCATTTTCCTGCCCTTTATGCGGAAGGCCACCGTCAGCAGCACAACGCCCAGACAAATGAAGCCTGTTGTGGACAGCGTGCTGAGGATGGTAACAATCAGCAGCGCAATCGCCCAGCGGTATTTCTTCTTGCTCATGCCCATGCGCGTTTCGTCGCTCATCAGGAACAGCAGCGGCACCAGGCAGGTTTCGCGCGGAAACTGCGGTGCAACGCCGTTACAGAGCCGCAGACGGCTGTAACCCAGCGGATGTCCGTCCAGCGAATACATATCGGTGCATTCCGCCCCCTCGAGGAAGCGCTTGAGCAGCGGCAGCGCGGTGCGCAGACGGTAAGCGATTGGCTCCGGCAGCCAGCTATCACAGGAGGAATCTTCCAAAGCGGAGAAATCCACGAACTTTGCGTCCACCGTTTCTCCGGGTTGCAGCACGAGGTCCGAAAGCGTGAAGTTCAAGCGAATGGCATAGGTGTCCACAATGGAGTTGTGATGCAGTGTGGTGCAGAGCAGCGTCGGCTGCACGTTTCCCATGTCCAGCCCCGTCTCTTCGCGCAGTTCGCGGTGA